>Ga0207996_1002765_pt1 | contig 10145 bp, 5 predicted proteins | sample AntAceMetag02UKG_FD_184773 | JGI IMG/M metagenome (GOLD analysis project Ga0207996, IMG submission 184773) | Saline lake microbial communities from Ace Lake, Antarctica - Antarctic Ace Lake Metagenome 02UKG (SPAdes) (version 2) | ecosystem: Environmental > Aquatic > Non-marine Saline and Alkaline... | reverse complement strand
GTGGTGAGGGTACCCGTCGTGGCTCCAGGGGAGGGGAGGACGATGGTGACATCTCCGGTGAACTTGAGCTTCCCGTTGACGATGACGTTGCCGCTGAAGGTGTAGGTTTCGCTGGCGGGATCCTTGGTTCGTTCATCCGCGCAGATGGAAAGGCTTCCCACCTTGAAGCAGCCCTCGACGAGGATGTACCCCCGGATTTGGTGTCCCCAGCAGTGGCCATCGAGATCAGAGCCGATGACGACGCTCCACGTTCTGATTCCCGGCGTTGTGTAGGTTTTCGACAGGTTTTGCTCGGTGGTGGTGGTCCCGTCGTAGAAGGTCCACCTGTAGGCTGGGTCGTCCTCGCACGGTTCCCCACCCGTTGCCGCGAACTGGACATCGAGGGGCGGAGGCCCCATGAAGGGCGTCGCGCTCGCGCCACGAGAGAATTCTTCCTGCACCGTGACCCACCCCACTTTCTTGCATCTCTGCCCTCCGGCCGTGACCGTGAAGGACCACGAGGTCGACCCGGCGCTCGTGAGGTTGAAGGGGAAAATGGGCTGGTTGGAGAGGACATCCCCCTCGATTTCCCACTCGTAGGTGACGGGTCCGGCGCAGCCGGAGACCTCCGTGTGGGAGAGGAACGTGATGCCCAGGGGCAGGGGCGCTTCGACCCAGCTCACCGAAGGGCCGGCCTCGCAGGTGATCGTGCAGTCGGAAGCTTCATCTCCAATATCCGCCAGTAAAGGCTCCGAAAAAGACATTGAGATAAAGAGGACAAGCATACCCGCCTTCATAAGCTTCGAAAATATGGTTCGCATAACTTACTTACCTTTCTTAAAGTGTGGGGAAAGGGGAACGTTCCGTAAAGATCCAAATAACTTGAGAAAAAACAGGTTTAAGGGTATGTACTCCTGCATGTTCAGGATAATGCGATTAGACACTCCCGGCCTCTTACATCATATCATGATCAGAGGAATAGAGTGCCGTAAGATATTCAATGACGATAACGACCGTGAAAACCTCATTGAGAGGCTATCTATCCTCGGTGATAAGAACTCGCTTTTTGAGATTGAAACCATAGCGGAAAGGGGGTGGGGTGTCAACAGGTACTTAGCCGCAAGATATTGGGGAGCGGTGCGGGCAGGCAGACAAAGATAATAAGAAAGGGCGGGTTTTTCTCTCTTGTGACTGGGCGGAGACGGCATCAAGATCAGCAAAGAGGCCGAGAAGATTCCGGACATCAAAAGGCTCCAAAAGGAATCGGATAACTCCGGCAAAGCCCCATGCCCTATTGAAACTGGTGGCTTTCGTACTGCGCCCTTGCCATTTCACTCAATATATACTAAATTATACACCAAATGGGTTACGCCTTGGGGTGTAATAATTAATATGCTAAATAGAATAAACCATGAGGTAAAATATGCAAAATCCATTCGCATACAGCAACTATGTTACAGGAGAGTCCTTTTGCAACCGCCGGAAAGAACTGTCTGAATTGCTGCGATATATAAAGGGGTCTCAGAATGTCCTTTTGTATTCACACAGGAAATTTGGAAAAAGCTCATTAATCAGGCAAGTTTTTCGTGAAATCAATATGAAAAAACTCAATATTGGCATGATGCATATCGAGTTGTATGGAACGATATCTGAAAAGGATTTTATCATCAGGACTTTTCAGGGCTTAAATCAACTGGATTCCAATTTTGAACGGCTACTTAAGTCCGTGAGCAACGCCCTGAGAAACATCAGGCTCAATCAAGTAATAAGAAGTCCCTTTTTTGAGGGCAAACTATAGGTGATTTGGCCTTGTGTGTCAAGCAAAATCCGACTACAGGATATTGTGGGCGCAACTGTCGGGCGTGAAATGGGGGCTTGAGTCGAGCAAGGGCGTGGATGCCGACACAGCGCCAGGGGGCTTGATCATGCCGGGAGAGTGGAAAATCGAGGAAATCCGGGTACAGCTATCCCTATGCCCCATCTGTTTTTCCAAAATCAGGCTGTGCAGGTCTCCGGATATTGGGGGTCCACACATAGCCACCTTTCGGATGCGGGGGGTTGAGAGGTATACTAAGAAGCCATACACTTTGGAAAAGAGCGGGCTTGCCGTTAAGGAAGAACTGGAAAAATAGTGGCGTCGGAGAGCTTTGGCCTGATGCTATAATACCTATATAAAGTGCGCGTTGGATTTTTCAGGCAAAAAGGCTAACTTACGTCTGGCACTCTTGCATAATATTGGCGGATGTACTATGCTGGGTTTATGCACGTAAGCCACACATGAGGGCCGGCTCAGATACAAAGGAAAGCCTGGCCATGTTGTTTTGTTTTTCAAGTCCAAAATCGTTGGTTCTGTGGTAATTCCTGAGACCCGATTTTCCTTGACATTAGACAGCTTTTCTATATGAATTAGATTCAGTTTAATATTATCCATTTTTTCTCCCAGTGAACAAAACATCATAACCTTAGCCTTCTTGAGTCTGTTATGAAACACCTCGATCAGAAGGTTCCAATAAGAAAGCCTCCAGAGGGACTTTTGTATGTCCATGGGGGCTTTTCTGTTTGGGGACTCATCCCATGAATACACAGAATTTCAAACGCCGACTCACTGCGATCCTCAGCGCCGATGTTGAAGGATACAGCCGACTCATGAGGGACGATGAGGACGAGACCATCCGCACCATTACGGCGTATCGGACAGCTATAGCCAAGCTTGTGGAACAATATCGCGGGAGAGTTGTAGACTCGCCCGGGGATAACATTCTGTCTGAGTTTGGGAGCAGTGTTGATGCTGTGAATTGTGCCGTGGAAGTTCAAAGGGAGCTTGCGGAGCGGAATGCTGAATTACCTGAAAACCGTAGGATGCAGTTTCGGATCGGTGTCAACTCAGGGGATGTGGTGGAGGAAGGAGAGCGGATCTACGGAGATGGTGTCAATATCGCGGCAAGGATTGAGAGCCTGGCTGAGGGTGGAGGAATCAGTATCTCTGGGACCGTGTATGACAGCATCGAGGGTAAGCTGGGATTGGAATTTGAAAATATGGGAAAACACGAGGTCAAGAACATTGACAAGCTCATTCGTGTTTATCGAATTCTATCTTTTCCGGGTGCCGCCGCCCACAGAGTTGTAAAGGCGAAAAAGGCTGTTGGCAAGACCTGGCGTAATCTTGTTGTAGCAATAGCTGCCATCCTGATTCTGGGTGGAGGACTCTTGGCAGTGTGGCATTTCTATTTACCTGCTGCCCAGCCGCCAAAAGAGATTGTCTCTGAAAAAGCCCCTACTCCTGAGTCACTCGGCGAGAAGGCACCACCTGTATCCGATGAGCCCTCGATCGCGGTCCTTCCTTTTGCCAACATAGGCGATGACCCCAAGGAAGACTATCTCAGTGACGGGATTACTGAACAGATTATCACTGCCCTGTCCAAAACACCAAAGATGTTGGTGATTGCCCGTAATTCTGTTTTTACCTACAAAGGAAAACCGGTGATGGTCCAACAGGTAAGCAAGGAATTGGGTGTACGGTATGTGCTGGAAGGGAGTGTGCAGAAATCGGGAGACAAACTGCGGATTACAGCCCAGCTCATTGATGCCAAGACTGGAAACCATCTATGGTCAGAACGCTACGATCGGGATCTGAAAGACCTATTTGAGCTCCAGGATGATATCACGAAGAACGTGATAACGGCTCTGCAGGTTAAACTGACACAGGGCGAGATTGCCCTTCTTTTCGGTGAAAGCACAGACAACCTGGAGGCATACCTTAAAGTTATGAAGGGGATGCATCATGTTTTTCGCTTTAATAGGGATGATAATGAGACAGCTCGTCGGCTTTTTGAAGAAGCCTTTGAATTGGACCCCAATTATGTCAGTGCATATGTACGCTTGGCTTTGACTTATTACAATGAAGCCAATTTTGGATGGACCGAGATGCCGGCGAAATCATTTGAGAAGGCCGTAGAACTGACAAAGAAGGCGCTCTCCCTTGATGAACAAAACGCCGGCGCTTACGGCGTGCTCGCCAATGTATATGCTCAGACAGGGCAATTTGAGAAGGCTGCGGCAGCGCAAAAAAGGGCCCTATCTCTCGATCCTGCCAACTCTCTTGTAAACGCGTTCGCTGGCAATACTCTATATTATGCGGGCAAGTTCAAGGAGGCAATTCCGTTCTTAGAAAAGGCGATCCGTACAGACCCCAAACATCCAAGCTGGTACCTGCAGGTATTGGGCATGTCCTATTTCTGGACAGCCCAGTATGAGGAAGCTATTGCGGTACTTAGAAAATTGGTCAAACGCGAACCTGAGAATGCTGATGTACATGTCTTGTTAGGGCTATCTCTTATTACCGCAGGCAAGCCAGAAGAAGCCGTTGCAATGATTGAAAAGGCTTTAATCCTGAACCCGGATCGTCCAGTCTGGTACGTACGCAATTTAGCCGTTGCCCGTGCCGGCACGGGACATCCTGAGGAAGCAATTACAATGATGCGCGAAGTGTTCAATCGTAACCCCGAAGATGCTGAAATTTGCCGTAATTTTTCATTGGTTCTGATCTATGGAGGAAGGCATGACGAAGCCCTTTCGATTGCAAAAAAGGCAATAACTCTCAAGCCTGCGCCTGAACCGTATTTCTATGACACTTTAGGTTTTTCATGTCTCATGACGGGGAAATATGAGGAGGCGATCGCGGCATTTAAGAAAGCAATCGATCTTTGGCCTGACTTTCTGTCTTCGCACATTGGTTTGACAGCATCTTATAGCCTGGCAGGCCGTATGGAAGAGGCTGATGCTGAAGCAGCAGAGGTTCTAAGGATAAATCAGAAAACCTCTTTGGAGGGTATTGATAAGTGTGGTTGGTATAATTTTAAGAAGGCTGACAAGGAACGCTTTATCAACGCCCTGCGCAAGGCTGGCTTGAAGTAAGACGAATATAAGGCATGGGGAATGAAGCTACACGAAAGCTCTATTCTGTATGAAGGTTTTGCGGCTGAAAAACCAAGAAGAATAATCGGGAATTTCCGATATTTTGGGATACCATCCGGTGCAAGAGTACCTATATTATAGTTGAATTTGGTCCCTCCTCAAAAACGCGCGGGGTTACATCTGGCAGTCCAAACCTGTTGTGTGCCTGAAATGCAGGGCTTGTTCTTCACTCGAATTTCTACGAAAATCGAATGATATGCGCCCAGAAGATAAAGCCCTCAAATCAACCCCCTTGAGTTTCCTCCGAACATCCAGTATTTTCCGTATTAAGCTCATCAAGATTATATCAGGAGGTCAAACCGGTGCAGACATCCCGGACCCCGGTGTGCCCCTTAGCGGGGAATAACCCCCCTTGAGTCTCCGACTCGGGAAGGCAATCCCCCATATACCGGGAGATTACAAACATGGCTCGCAAACGAAATAAAAAGAAAAAAAGACGAACCCAGCTTGATCCTTATGAAGTCCTCGAGGGAAAGGCGCCGGTTACAGCCCTTGAACTTATCCGGTTGATTCACCGGATCAACCCGACCAATACAGAAGTGGCCGCCAAAAAGGCATCTGAGCGTTACCGTGTAAAAGCCCGCCTGCAGAGTCTGCTCATAAGAGAGTTTAAAGAGAGCCTCCATGTGGAGATTCCTGAGCCACAAAATCCGCAATTAGTGGGATTGCGGCTTCTGCATTTTGAAGAAGATGCCTGTCATGCGCTGATCCATGAACTGGAGGATGATGCGGGGTCATGGATCAGAAGGCGGATCGATGAGGCACTTGCAGAAAAGGCCGCTGGCAGGGGGGATTTTCCAGAAACACCCGGATCTATTGAGCAACTGTCTAATGATTCATTGTCCCGGAATGGCGAGCTAAAGGAAAGAGATGAAGATATATCCGTGAATGACTGGATCGATCTGGGACAGAAGGCGCTGGATGCCTACGATTATGATCTCTGTGAAAGATATTATTTGAAAGCGCTCAAGGCATCCCGTGGTGGGCTTGAGCCTGCCCTCTGCGTCCTTGAGCTTTTTGTTGATCATTTGGCGGCCTATGAGAAGGCGTTGGATGTTTCAGCGTCATTTTCAACGGCAGCAGGCAAAGATAGAAGAGTGAGAATCCTGTTGGGTTTGTCCTCGGTCCGTTGCGGTCATTTTGAGCAGGCCCTGGATTATATTGCCCGCATCTCAGATCCCCGATTGGTGGAGATATATCTTCTTGTTGCAGGCCATTTTGTCCGGGAAGGGGATGAAAACCGTGCAGCAAAGGCGCTTTCGAATTTGAAATCTTATGGAAATCTGGAACAAGAATCTGAGATCGACAAATTAGAGCAAGAAATCTTAAGGCTCAAGACCAAAAAGCTCAAACATGTGGAAAAAGAAATGATTTTGGCATGGGAGGAGGGCCGTTCCGATTTGGGTCTGGAAATGGCGGAAAGGATATTGTCTTCCTTGCCCCAGAACAAAGCGGCTCAACAGGTCCGTCGCGAGTTTGAAAAACAGCAGCGCCAGGATAGAATCACCCTGCTTTTGAATGAGGCGGATGATGCCGGGGGGCGGCATGCATTTGGCAGGGAGGTCGATCTATTGAAGCAGGCCATCGCCCTTGGCGCAAATGCCCCTGAACTGTCCAAACGTCTGGAATACGCACGAAACATGGCGAAAAGACAACGAGAAGAGATGGAAATCGCTGATTTGCTCAGGCTTTGGGAAGAAGGGCGTACCGGGGAGTCGCTCTTTCAGTTCATCGGTTTCACCGAAAAACAACGACGACGTATTGTACAGGCCGTCCATGATCCGCATTTTCGCTGGGTGGAAGAGGTCCTTTCTTCCGATAGGGCGCTGAACCACAAAAAAGTTGTGGATGCAATTTTAGCCTTTGGCCAGTCAAAAAAGGGGATGGAAAAGGGCGAAAACCTCCATCGTGTTATTGAGGGGATGAATCTCCATGGCAAGGTGCTTCAATACGTACCCGAGGCTCGAACCGTTTTGAAGCAGGCGGAATCCATGTTGCGGGCCATGGAGTCCAGAAGAAATAAAGACCTGCTTGAAAAAGCTGGGGAGTTTCTCACTGAAGGCCATCGGGATCTAGAGAAAGCCAGCCATTGCCTCTCTGGCATTAAGGTCAGGCTCCTTGACGAAACCAAAAAAGGGTATCTTGAAGACTTGAAATCAAGGCTGCAGCATCTGGAAACCATCCAGATGCTTCGTCAAAAATACGATTCCTGTTCGACAAGGGGAGATCATTTTATCTGTATGGATATGGCGGAAAAGCTTGCTGAGCAGGAAGAAGAGGGACATTCGAATCATTGGCATGATAAGGCAAAAGAGCATGCCGAAATCCTGAAAAGGGAGTGGTCTCTTGTTTCCTGCGATATAAGGAAACTGCCTGCATCCTATGGGTATTTCGGCATGAAATGGATGGCCGAGGAGCCCAACTGCTGGCTCCTTCCTGACGGACGTCATGTGGTTATGGCCACATCCCATGATCGGTGGGTGTTTGTAAGGACGTTCTGCCTCGATGACCAGAAGTTCGGTGATGGCATTATTCTTAGAGCCCCGGAAAAGCTGCTCTACCCAAATATCGTCATTTCCGGAAAGATGCTCTGGATAGCCGGTCAGGGCGCGCACGTACTGGGATTAGATTTAGATCCGGTAACCATCCGATTCTGGCATGATTGTTCTTCTTCCGTGAAACAGGATGAAGTTATTGAAAATGTGTGGATTTTTCCTGAAAAAGGAACGCTGTGGCTGGGTAAACGTGATATAGAGAACGCAGATGAGATCATTGAAATTGTCGATATGGAGCAAGAGCGTACGATCCGTACAATGAAAAGTTTTCATTTTCCTATCATTATGAATTGTGGGGACTGCTTTCGGGTCGCGATTTCCGACCGCGATCAAAATTTCGTTCGCATATACTCGGAACAGGGTAGAACCATTACGGCTCCTCAGTTTGAAAAGCGTTGTGCGGTTAATAGGGCTGTCCCTCATCCAAACGGTGTTGATTTCGTGTTCCTCACATATGATGATACGGGGGCACTTGATCCATTCCTGGGTATTTCAGATGAAGATGACGTACAATACGGTGATTTCATTCTTACCTTAGAAACAAAACCTGATGTGAAGCAAAGGAGCGAACCGACAAGAATCGAAGATTCGCACGGAGAGTTGAAGCACATGATGGTTGCCTCACGGGATACCGGCATCATCTTCGTCTATTTCGCCACCGATTCCGGGCTTGACACCGGGTACAATCTCGCCGCATTCAGACCTTCAGAACGGGGCTTTGACCTGCTCTACCGGGTAACTGCTCCGGAGGACCTTATCCTTTTTTCAGATGAATGTTCCGATAGGGTCGCTGCAATAATCCCTCGCAATAAAAAAACGCAGACGATGGTTCTTGACGAGCGGCCTCCCGTGTTTGATGTTGTTGATGATTCCAGGACGAAAGGATATTATTTTCCACCATTTGATTCGATATGGCACTGCGACGTCCATACCGGCGCTTTTAATGCAGAAGTGTTGGCCCATATGGGTCTACTGAGGGATTGTTCATTCGAGGCGTTCTATGAGTATTTGATGGAAATGAGGCTGAGCAATGATCCTGATAGGGTGGCTCCCTTTATCCGCGCATTGGAACGTTCTTTCAGGAAGGACGAATCGGAAGAATTAAGGATGTTGATGCAAGAACGATATCCGGATCATTGCAGTACCCTGTTTGAGAGAGCAAAAGGCGCTGCAAAGAAACAGAACTGGCGAGAAGTTATTTCACTGCTTGAACGAATCTTGCCTGCTGATCTCGATGAAGGTGCTGCCTGTCACAGGTCCCATCTCCTTGGAATGGCCTATTTTGCTGAGGGCGAAGCAAAAAGCGCTTTGCGTATCTGGGAAGAGGGCGCCCGATATGAAGAGGGACAATGTGACCTCGATCCATATATTACCTACGCCAGGCTTTCGCTCATGAATGAAAAGAAAAGGAAGAAAACTAAAATTAGAAGTGATATGAAAAGGGGCCTGGACCTTTATGAAACCGTGGATCGATATCTGGAAGCCAAGGATTGGGATGGGGTAATTACAACAGTGGAATCTGCCGATGCCCTGGAAACCACGGATCTTCAATTAGCAGTGAGGCTTACCCAGGCATACCTTCATCAGGATGTGATTCCCGGAGACATGAGGTTTATCTGCAAGGTCCTTGTGCTGGCAAATTATTGCGAGCGCTATAACGGTATTGCCTTCCGGGGAAACCAGGTCCTTCCTACTTATATCGAGGTGTGGTCGGAAGAACGTCTGAAGAAAACGGCCCGTGAGGCATCGGAATGGCTTGGCGGTCTCTGCGGACAGGTATCAGAGTCTGTATCGCCAGAAGTTGGAAAATCTGGTGCCCAAAAGGATCAATGGTCGGAGGACCTATGAGCAGATAATAAAGATCCGTCCCGGTCAGAAGGCGATCATTGCCAGTGGGTATGCCAAAACCAAAGAGGTAGACATTGCTCAGGAGTTAGGGGCGGGAAAATACATAAAGAAGCCCTATACCCTGACAAAGGTTGGCCTCGCTGTTAAGGAAGAAATGGAGAAATAGGCAGTTTTTGACCTCCTTCTAAATGCTACATTACCTATATTTATGATGTTGGTTTGGTTATGTTGTGTGTATTTAATTCATTTAATTTATGTGGGAAAGTGACAAATCCATATAATTTTTCTAATTCTCGTCTTGACTTTATCTGATGAGTATGTTATATGTGTTATTAAGTTTTTTTTCTGGTTGCTCTCACATTTTTATTATTACTTATTATGACCGGTGCAAGCGCTGTGTGTTGTGTATTACCGTTCGTTGAATCACCTTCGTTATATGGGTATATAAGATGAAGCTCTATAAAAGGTACAGGCCCGCTCCCTTGATCCAGTAACCCACCCCAGAGCTATCCAACCACTGGATCAGAACACAGAAGTACGATTAAAGGATAATTATTATGTTGCGAGAATCATTCTGTTGTTCCTGTAAATTGGAGGTAACCTGTTGAATTTTCTTATGAATCATCATTTCCCAAGTCCGCTCCGAATTTCCTTTATCATTTCGATACGATAGGGCCACCCACAACATAACTATATTATAGGCAACTTTGGGCTCCCCCCGGAAACGCAGAAGAGTACGTCTGGTAGTCCAAACCTGTTGTATGTCTGAAAAGCGCTCTTTTTTCCCTG
>Ga0207996_1002764_pt1 | contig 10149 bp, 2 predicted proteins | sample AntAceMetag02UKG_FD_184773 | JGI IMG/M metagenome (GOLD analysis project Ga0207996, IMG submission 184773) | Saline lake microbial communities from Ace Lake, Antarctica - Antarctic Ace Lake Metagenome 02UKG (SPAdes) (version 2) | ecosystem: Environmental > Aquatic > Non-marine Saline and Alkaline... | reverse complement strand
AAGTTCAACTAACGCTAAGCCTCCCTCATCCTGAACCTTGAATAATTCTCCCGCATCTATCAAGCCTTGCATGATAGCCATCATATCCATATTATCAGGCTCACTATAGAAGGAGAGCATGTTCCAGCCTGTTAGCAAACCTATCGTCTGCTCTACATAGCCAAAACCTTCTAAGTCTACCATGGCTGTACCTAACTGTAAGAATGTACCGGCGCCTGATATATAGGTCGGGAGCACATACGTTATCTCTGTTATTTCACTTGAATCCCAAAGCTTGTAGATAATTGGATTACCATCTGTAAATCCATCTATATCTCCTGTAGTCGGATCATCTGCTGATGCAACCATCTGGAATATAGGCGGTATCTCGCTGGTTAATACTCCTGCACCAACACATAAATCTCCATCGAAAATACTTATCTCATCACCTGCTTCCATATCGATACCGCTGATAGTTGCTGAATTAATCTGGAACGACATATTATTATACCCGATACCGGAATAAACAGGAATAAAATGACCCGGTACGTTCACTGAAATACTGCTTCCTCCAATTTCCTCATTGCCCAGCCAGTCAAATGATTTGCATACTATAGTATGAGGACCTGCATTTAAAACATAAGTGTGTTCCCAATTTATCTGACCTAAAAATTGTTGGGCAGCAACATAGACAGTATCCCAAACAGCACCGCCATCAGAGCTCAATAATACTAAATGTACACCGATACCTGCATAAACACCAAGACCATCATTGGCAATGCCTTGAACCGTAATACTATTTCCCTGCACAACATATCCTGAAGAAGGAAATGTGATTTCTGAAATGGGAGCTGATCCATCTACATGAAAAATAAGTGAGTCTAAATTTGACCAACGAATATTTGGCTCTACTGCATTATCCAAAGCAGAAACTCGTGTTCTATAACCTCCATCCGGCAATGATGTTGAAATCACATGGGTTGTATCTTCCGGAGGAATATTAGCACCAACCTGATTATCGTTTATAAAGAGCTGATAACAAGATAGTCCTGAGAAAACATCTGAACTGGAGTTCCAAATGAATTCCGGTTGTCTATTTGAAATCCACAAAGAATCTGAAGGATAAATCAAAGCAAATTCTTCAGGAGGAGAGTGATCGATAATGAATTGATTTGTGAGAGTAGTTTCGCTCATTACATTGCCAGCCAGGTCTTCTGTTAGAGAAACAATAATATCTGCTTCTCCTTCATTTGTCTGCCCTGTTATTTCAGCAATACCCGACCAAATATTAGTTTGAGTGTTATAGCCGGTTTGAGTAACAGGTATCCATTCAGTAACGTTACTATTAAAGGGAATAATATTAACATTTGGAGGAACATTGGAATTCAAACCTGAGGTCAGTTCTTCGAATATAACTTCAACTTGAAGATCGTTTCTGATGTTTGTGATTTCCGGAATTACATTTATTGAACTGACAATTGGAGCTTGAGTATCGATAGTGAATGTACCGGCGTTATGATTTGGAGACATAGAATTATTCAAATTATCATATGCACCTATGACGTGTATAGTAGCTACACCATTAAACATAGCATCTGTTATGGTTGCATTACCTGTCCAGGTTACATCTGAATATGAAGTCTCTACAAAGGCAATTGAATCACCATTTGCTGCAGTAAACCAGACATCAGGGTGAATAGAAAAATTCAAACCAAAATCATTCACATCGAAAGTAACTGAGCAGGTTGCCTGACTAATGGAAGCCGGGTTTGGAGCAACTGAAGCATTAAGAATAACCGGAGGATTGAGATCTACATATACAGATGTTTGTAAATATGGAATTTCAATATTGCCGGCTCTGTCTGTTGCCTTACTTTCGATAGTATAATTACCTGATCCGTATCCAGTCCATTCATAGGACCAGGTATCGAAGTTTGTTCCGGTATTAATTACCTGCATCCAACCCGACCAGGAACCATTATGATAGATACGGATTACGACATCATCTACACCGGAAACACCAACTCCTGTACCATCTGTAGATGTTCCTGTTATCGTGTAGGATAAACCACCTATGGTACCACCATCTAAGGGAGATGTAATTTCTGAAACAGGCAGAGATAAATCTACTCCGATTGTATATGTGGAAGTGGACCATGTAGAATTACCTGCCTGGTCAACAGCTTTTATCCTCCACGAATGAGTACCGAGAGTTAAGGGTTGTGCGGGATTTATACTGGTTTGTGATGGTGAAATATAATTTACACCGGGTGAACTTGTAGAGCCATCAATTTCCAATGAATAATTATTAATACTGGTTGTGCTATCGTTTGCCGTACCCCAGGAAAGAAGCGGTTGGTCATTATTTGTCCAGGAGCTATCTGCCGGAGCGATCAGATCAAATGGATAAGGAGGTTGAGTATCGATAATGAAAGTATAAGAACTATCAGGCAGCATTATATTATTGATATTATCAGCAGCATCGAGAACCAGAATAGAAGCTGTTCCATTTATTTCAGTTTGAGCAATGGTAGTTTGACCCTGCCAGGTATTTCCCTGATAATTAGTTTGAGTAATGGGAGTAACCGAACCTCCGGCAGGAGTATAAGTAACAGTGGGTGTTACTGCATTATTCATACCTCCGCAGTGTTCACCGGTTTGAAAGTAAATCGTGAAATTGACTGTTCCGTTAGAAGCAGGACTTGGCGAAATATTCAAATTTGTAATCTGAGGTGGAATTATTTCGATATTAACTTGAATTGAATTTGCCGGTGATTCCACATTATTATTAAAATCTGTTGCTCTGGTCATAATCGTGATACTGCTTGTGGAATAACCTGACCAGAGGAACTGCCAATTGAAAACATCATCTGAATTTGAAACTGCTTTATGAGATTCAAAACCCGTATTTTTTTCTCTTGAAGAATTCAGTTCAAATTTAACTCTATTTTCAGGAACCGATTCGGTGCAGGTTGTTTCAAACCAGGTATTACCTCCATCAAAGCTGATTTCCACTTTCTGCACACCTACTCCACCTACATTATCCGAAGCGTTGCCAGAGATAAGATAACTGGTTCCTCCAATGTATTGATTTGGTGTTGGATCAGTTATACTTGAGGTAGGAGGCGTTATATCAACATCTACTTCAAAGAAACCATAAACAGAAGAATTTTGTCCACCTGCATAATCAAAAGCTCTTACATACCAGGTGTGACTGCTATTTGCTAGAGCGATGGGACATTGTACACTGACAGTATCAGCATTAATATCGTCCGGTACAAAATTAGTATAAACCAAGACATTATCTACATGTAAATCATAATAGTGTACACCGCTACCTGCATCGGTAGATTTCAACCATTTCATATCGGGTTGACTCAAGGATACTATTTCATTATTTATCGGGCTTATAAGAACAGGCTGGGTGGGAGGATTCCAATCACCAATTGCAGTCCAGGTTTCAGTGGATTGGACACGGTTTTCCACATTATCTTCTGCAATTACATACCAGGTATGATATCCTTCTGATAATGCTGAACCCGGTGCTGTCTGTGTTGAGGTTAAATTTGTAACGCTCAATTGACCATCAATCCATAATTCATAATGTGAAATTCCACTTCCCGCATCAGTGGTGGAATTCCATTCAAATGTCGGTGTCGGCATGACAAAATAGGAACTGTCCGCAGGAGCAATAAGGGAAAAATCTGCAGGTGAAATACGATCTATATTTAATGTACGAGAAGATGTCGAAGCAGAATTATCCAAACTATCAACTGCAATAACATGCCAGTTATGAGTACCGCTTTCCAAAACCTGCTGTGATGTTAAAACATAGGTAGTATCGCTGATCTCACCGGAAATAGTGGAGCCGTCTATAAACAATTCATAATAATCTAAACCAATGCCATCGTCTATACATGGATTCCAGGAAAAGGTAATAAGAGAATCTGCAGTCCACAGATTATTGGAGGGGCTGATACCAGTAAAACTACCCTCTTCTCCATGTGGAGCCGTAGTATCGATATGGAGGTTGAAAGTATCTTGAGAGCATTGTGCATTACCAACAACATCCTCAGCCACTACATACCAATCATAATCTCCATCGGATAATTCCATTCCACTTCCAATTAAAGCAAAATCATCAAAATAAAAACCATCTGCATTGCCATAACTATTTGTGTAAAGTCTGAACCTGACATAAACCTGCGTCCAACCTGAATACGCATCTAAATTATGAACTGCATAAGCCCATGAAAATTGGTCGTAATTATAGTCAGCTATTTGAGTCCAGGAACTACCATTACTGGATATTTCTACATATAAATGGTCGTTATAGAAATCACAACGATACCAATATGATAAAGTTAGACTATTTGCACCCTGAATAGAAACCGGTTGTGCAAGAGTAATAGAAACATCCTGGTAACTACTATAATTTCCTGCCGGACTGTCTGTAACTGAGTAATTTCCACTATGTGAAGTAGATGTTGTTAGACCCCAACTTCCCTGTGTATTCCAATTGGAAAGCCCGGATTCAAAATCATCTTCCAAAGAACCGGTTATGGCAGACCATTGCGTATTTGTGGGTGGAATATTATCTACTACGAGATTATCATTCATATACAATTGATATTCTGCAAGTCCAGTTCCATTATCCATGGATGGAGTCCACTGGAAAGTGGGAGAAGCACTTGCCATCCAGATGCCATCATCAGGGGATTGCAGATAAAATTGAGATGGAGGAGTTGCATCTACCTGCAAAGACCAGGTTTGTGATGCCTGCACCCAATTGCCTGCTACATCCAGTCCCCGCACTGTCCAGGTATGCCAACCTGAACTGAGAGCTAAATCATCTGGTGTTTGGAAATATGTTGGATAAGTTGATAAACCAGTTATAAGATATGCTCCATCTATAATAATTCCTATATTTGTAACATCTACAAGACTTGATGATGACCAATCAAAATATGGTGTTCCGCTTGTCCAATCTCCATTTGCAGGTGATACTAAAGTTATTGTGCCTGTTGGAGGAATATTATCTATTGAGAAGTCACCAAAACTTGTATCTTCATATTGAACAGTTCCCACATCATCTTTCACCTGAATTCTTACTCTCGTATAAGATGAACTTATATCCGGTACATTCCAGATATAACTACCATTATTGGGGGTATTTTCAATAATAAGATTTGGATAACTTGCTCCACTATCTGTTGAGTAATGCAAGGATACATAGTTACGACTGGGACTTTCAACATACCATTGGATTTCATAAGTATTATTCTGCCCTGGCGCTCCAGGAAGAATTTCACCTCCATTAGGGGCAGTTAGAGTAACGAAAGTTGCTCCACCTTCTATTACTTTTATTTTCTGATTTGCTTGAACTTGAAGAAGGGTATCTGTAATTCCACTTGTGGGCCAATAAACTAATACTTCGTCTATTTCGTTTTGATTACCAAGGCCAAAATGAGATATACGATTCACCCAGCCCTCACCAGCAGAAACCTCTCGCCATTGGCTGGAAGAACCACACTTAACCCGGGCTCCTACTCCATCCGCATTTGATTGATAGCCCCTTGTTTGAATATCAATCCAATTATTATTACAACCATCATTTCTGTAGATTTTACTTATTCCATCTGAAGATGAAATTCTTCCAGCAATTGCCAGGTCCAAGTCACCATCATTATAATAGTCACCCCAGCTTAAGGCACATTGATAAACTCCAGTTAATCCTGCATTGATATCTATAAAATTTCCATTATCATTACGGTAGATTTTACTAATTTTACCTGAAGATGAAGAACCGGCAATTGCAATGTCCATGTCTCCATCATTATCATAATCACCCCAACTTAAGGCACAATACTGAACTCCAGTTAATCCAGCATTGATATCTGTAAAATTTCCATTATCATTACAATAAATTTTACTTATATTTTCGTAAGTTGGATAACCTATATAACCAGCAATTACCAGATCCAAGTCACCATCATTATCATAATCTCCCCAACTTAAGGCACAATTTTCAACTCCAGTTAATCCTGCATTGATATCTACAAAATTTCCATTATCATTGCGGTAGATTATACTAATTCTAATTGAACTAATACCAGCAATTGCCAGATCCAGGTCACCATCATTATCATAATCACCCCAACTTAAAGCACAATCATGAACTCCGGTTAATCCAGCATTTATATCTACAAAATTCCCATTATCATTGCGGTATATTTTACTGATTATACTTGAAACAGTATAACCAGCAATTGCCAGGTCAATGTCACCATCATTATCATAATCACCCCAACTTAAAGCACCATGATATACTCCAGATAAACCTGCATTGATATCTACAAAATTTCCGTTATCATTACGGTATATTTTACTAATTCTATCACCAGAATTTGTATAACCGGCAATTGCCAGATCCAGGTCTCCATCATTATCATAATCACCCCAACTTAAAGCACAAGAACTAACTCCGGTTAATCCGGCATTGATATCTACAAAATTTCCATTATCATTGCGGTAAATTTTACTAATAAGACCTGAAGATGTATAACCTGCAATTGCTAGATCCAGGTCACCATCATTATCATAATCACCCCAGCTTGAGGAACACAAATATGCTCCAGTTAATCCAGCATTGATATCGGTAAATGTTATAGATGTTGCAGGTTCTAAAACAAAAACGCTAACAGCATAATGTTGCGACCCATCATAAGTACCTCCCCAGGTCATTGTATGATTGTTATAATCCCATGTATCGTGAATATAGACTAAGTTTGTACTATCATCATAACCGAAACCAACCATTGTATGACCTGCAATGTGAATCATCACAGGGCGTCCAGCATCAATTTCTGCTTTGAATTGATTATAAGTAAAACCAAGTGTATTGCCGTCGTAACCTAATATATATTGAGTATAATTTCCATTAGTTTGTATTGAATATCCGCGAGATTCAAAGAACTCTCTGAAACCATGACATCCATCTTTCTGGTCTGGTTCACAACCGGTATAATCATATAAAGGTGAGCCATCCGTATACCAATAAAAAGTCGTGGATCCATCAGGATTCTGCCAGTTATAATACTGGTTTGATCCCATATAATCTGCTGTACAATCAGCATAACCATGCTCTGTCCAATTACCATAATATGGATCAGTCATTGAGTCATATTCATACCAATAATCATCTACATGTCCTCTCACAGACAAACCATCATATCCTTGATGAGTAGCACTCAATGGGCATTCTCCACTTCCCCAAATGCTGTTATCCATGGGTACAACTCCACCGTTTGTTGGTCCTGTGTACATGTTTGGATACGATCCATTATCATAATATCCTGCTATCATGGCACCTGATGTAGGAACACATCCATAACTCCAGTCGAATGCGGGCACATTTGATAGAATGTTAATTGCATCACTTAATGACGGATCTGGTAACTCTACTGCAGGTTCTCTATGATCCGCTGGGGGTCTTCCTGGAACTATGATCTCGTCAATCGAATTACCCTCTTCATCAATAAATGTTCGAATGATGTACTCACTGGGAATTTTGGCTTGAGCAAATAATATCTGCCCAAATAACATTAGACCTGTAAATACAAAAAAAGTTTTGCTTCCGGCAAATCCGGATTTTTGTTTTTGAAACATTTTAACCTCCTACGGTTTTTTTATTTTTTCTACTTATTTCTCCACAAAATAAAAAAGGATTAAGGGTTCTGCAAAATGAAACAAGGAAGTCTTCCAGTTTAAGCAGAACAAGTCTCATTATAAGCGAAAATCCTTCTAGTGATAAGTCAATTGTGAAATGACGTAAATTGAATTTTAATAAAGTTTGAAACCTCATCCTAACCTTCTCCTAAGTTGAGGAGAAGGAAATATAAGGAATGTCTAAATTCAATTACCTCTTCCAATCGAAGCTTGACTTGACACTAGAGAACAATCCGGCAGTTGCCTGATGTAATCCATTCTTATGTTCCTTAACTGAGACGGTTATATTTGAATCTTACCGTCTCGGTTATTTAAGTGATTAAACAAATTATTTTGGTGTTTTACTTATTATTGCATAGTAGAAATAGATGCCTTCCAATTGCCATAATCATCTTTGAAAATATTAAAATCTCCTACATTGTTAAAAGATCTTGTAATTAGCCGGAAAGATAGGTCAGCTTCACCTTTGTATGTACCTTTAACCCGTACCTTTACCGGCCAATATTGATGCTGTTTATTATATTTACCAATTTGTTTGATTTCAATTTCCTCAACTTTAGCATTTCTGCCACCACTCCAATTATTTGACCATCTGATAGGGAATTTATTCTCTAAATTTTTCGTGATTGCAGATTTAATTACACCATCTGAAGGACGATTTGAACAAGATATAACCAAAATGGTTACACAAATAATCATGAATAAAAAAAACGATTTTCTTTTCATTGTTTTTACCTCTATTTATTTCTTCTCAAATACAAAAGATTTTTTATCTTGAAAAAACCACTAAAAGATTATCTCATATTAATGAAGTGCATAAAGATAATCTCCACAGCTAAAATAAATTACACCATCTGCTATTGCTGGAGAAGAAACAATTTTCTCTTCAACTCTAAACTTCCATTTTTCTTTACCAGTTTTCACATCTAATGCAGTTAAAAATTTATTACAACCAAAATAAATTACACTATCTGCTAATGCAGGTGAATAATCAATTCTTTCTTCAACTTTATACTTCCATTTTTCTTTACCAGTTTTCATATCTAATGCAGTTAAATATTCATTGCCACCAAAATAGACCGAACCATACGAAACTACAGGACAAGATGTTATTCCATTTTTGTTTTCAATTTTGTATTTCCAAATCTCTCTACCATTCTCGGTGTTCAATGCATAGATATAGCCATCGCAAGAACCAAAAAAAATAATACCATCTGAAACAGCGGTATTGGTACAACAGTCATTTTTAAATTTCCATTTTTCTTTACCGCTCTTGATGTCTAATGCATATAAATAATTACCCCCGAAATAAACAACACCATTTGATAAGGCTGGGGAAGAACATCCAATATTATAATCATTAGGTTTAAATACCCATTTTTCTTTACCTGTTTTAGAATCTAATGCGTAGAAATTATCATCGCCACAATTGGCAAAATATAATACATTATCAAATATTGCAGGTGATGACATCACATCATCTTCAGTCTCAAATATCCACATTTTTTCATCCGTTTTAATATCAACCGCATACAAATTTACATCACCACCAAAATAAATGACGCCATCTGATACAGCTGGCGTAGATTCTACACCCTCATCAGCTTCGAATTTCCATTTCTCTTGACCTGTTTTAGTGTCTATCGCGTATAAATATTCACCATCGTCAAAATACACAATTTCATTGCATACAACCGGAGATGATTCATAACCACCTGGTTTGAATTTCCATTTAATTTCGGGTAATTCTTTGGGACCATTTGTATTGTATAATCCGTTTCTTTCTAAATTACCTCTAAACATACTACAAACATTATCATTAGTTTTACTGCAGTTTGCTATGATAAATAATGCAAAAAGTAATAACATCAAAATAATACACTTTTTCATATTTTCCTCCAATTAAGGTTTTAGTTTTTTATTTTTGCTACTTAATGTTCATCCGTAAAGTATGATTTTTTTAATTTCTAACTCCCCTAACCCCTCTTTGCAAAAGAGGGGAAACATTGATGAATCCAGAGGATTCGAGTTTTTCTTCTCCCCTCTATTTTTCAAAGAGAGGGGTTGGGGATGAGTTTATAGAGGAACACTTATTTCTCCATAAAATAAAAAAGGACGCAACCTTCTTATTTATTCAATTACTCTATTTGAATTGGCGATTTTCAAAGCAGAACAAATAATAAGATGCAAAATATAATTTTAAAATAGCTACGTCATAATTTCATTTTCCCTTTAAAATAATTACATTAACAAGTTCAGAATAATTTTCCTATTCCTATCAAATCGAAACAAGAAATTTAGTTTATCTTTGTCAAGAAGTTTCACGGTTTGTTAATTTTAATTAATACCTAACCTGAGCGATCCGAAATAAATTGCCACCTTTAAGGGTTTTTATAATATTGATTTATGAAAAAAACAATAAAAACCAAAAAGGTGACGAGG
>Ga0207996_1002762_pt1 | contig 10157 bp, 7 predicted proteins | sample AntAceMetag02UKG_FD_184773 | JGI IMG/M metagenome (GOLD analysis project Ga0207996, IMG submission 184773) | Saline lake microbial communities from Ace Lake, Antarctica - Antarctic Ace Lake Metagenome 02UKG (SPAdes) (version 2) | ecosystem: Environmental > Aquatic > Non-marine Saline and Alkaline... | reverse complement strand
TTTGTTTGTTTTTAGACAAATAATACATATCATAGATAGTGAATCTTGTCTATATTTTTAATTATTTCAATTGGTTAAATTTAACCTTTTTAAGGACTATTAACTCCGAAAGTTGAGATAACAATATATCAACAGGTTCTTTGCTAACGATTTTTAATACATTCAAACAGTTTTCTAATTTTAATTTAATCACAACTGAAGACTGATTGTTTAGAGTTATTTTAATTCCCAGCGCCGTAAAGCGGCATAATGCAGCTTCTTACGACGCCATCAGAACTGAATAAAAAACTTGACAAATATAAAATAAAACAATTATTAAATCAAAGTTTTATAACTTTTTTAGAAAAATTTAATTATGCAGACAATTAACAATCATAAAATTAAAGATATTTTTTCCGGATGCTGGTGGTGGCAGGCTTATATTAATGAGTTTGCTGGCGGAAGGTTATTATACTGATTATAATAGATTAGTTTAAAAAAAAATAAAACCGTGGGCATCTCAAAGCCCGCGGTTTTTTTGTTTTTAAAGAGGCCGTGGAAATTTTAACGGCCTCTTTTTTTATGGAACAGATGTGCAAAAAACTTTTACCAAAAGGAAAAAATATGCTCATAAAACAATTCCCCGACAAAGACCGGTTTTGCAGTTTGGCAAAACAATACAATGTGATACCTGTCTGCGCTGAAATACTCGCAGATACCGAGACTCCTGTTTCGCTGCTTAAGAAAATCTATAATAACAAGGGTCCTGTTTTTTTGCTTGAAAGTGTTGAGGGCGGAGAACGCTGGGGAAGATACAGCTTTTTAAGCGCTTCAGCCAGGTTTCATGTCCGTGTATATCCGGAAGTTGTGGAAATTGAAAAGAACGGTTCGATCAACAGAATCATTCATAATGGAAAGCCCTTAACTGTTTTGAAAAATTTTATGCAAAGGTTTAATCCTGCCCCTATGCAGGGACTGCCAAGATTCTGGGGCGGAATGGTCGGTTATCTGACATATGAAATGGTTTCATTTATCGAAGCAATTCCAAATAAATGGTCCAGAGAAAAGCCTCTTGCAAATTTTATGGTACCTGATGAAGTGCTTATTTTTGATAATATTCATAATACACTTTTAGCAGTTGTAATAACTTTTCTGGATGAAGACCAAGAAGATCAAAACGCGGTTGAAAAAGAATTTGAATCAGCAAGCATGCGTATTAAATCAATGCGTCAGACAATAAACAGGCAAATGCCTGATAATAATGATGAGCCGCATGAAGAAAAGTATTCACTTGCAACCACCCTGGAACCCGACACATACAGGGCTTATGTGAAAAAAATAAAGGAATATATTCATGCAGGAGATGTAATTCAGACAGTTATATCTCAGCCATTTGTATGCAAGGCACCTTTGGATCTATGGTCACTCTATCGAGCCCAGAGATATATCAACCCGTCTCCTTATATGTATTTTATGCATTTAGATGATGTTGCCCTTGTCGGGTCTTCGCCAGAGGCAATGGTCAGGCTTGAAAACAGAATTGCCACCATTCGACCTATTGCCGGCACACGGCCAAGAGGAAGAAACGAGCAGGAGGACAGAGCTCTTGCAGATGAACTTCTTGGCGATGAAAAGGAACGGGCGGAACACCTGATGCTGGTTGACCTGGGACGAAACGATCTTGGCCGTGTGGCAGAAGTGGGAACTGTCCAGGTAACAGATTTAATGATTGTGGAACGGTATTCCCATGTAATGCACCTTGTTTCCAATATATGCTGTGATCTGCGGCCTGATTGTGATGTATGGGATCTTCTTGCTGCTGCATTTCCGGCAGGCACCCTGTCCGGCGCTCCAAAGGTAAGAGCAATGGAGATTATCGCTGAACTGGAAAAAGAGCCGAGAGGCCCTTATGGAGGTGCAGTGGGTTATATTTCGTTTCATGGGAATATGGATATGGCAATCACCATAAGGACTGCCTGTGTTGAAGAAGGGCTGCTTACAGTTCGGGCAGGAGCCGGAATAGTTGCGGATTCCGATCCAGAGTGTGAACGCATAGAAACCGTTAATAAGTCTATGGCCATACAAAAAGCACTGGAACTTTTGTATCAACGGCATTAATTTGAGAAAAAGCATAAAGGAAAAAAGCAATGATACTGATGATTGACAATTATGATTCATTTACTTACAATCTCGTTCAATATGTTGAGCAGCTAGGTTTTCGAGTCAAGGTTATCCGAAACGACGCTGTGTCTGTTGCAGACATTGCTTCCCGGGCTCCTTCTTGTATAATAATATCGCCTGGACCGGGCAGGCCTGAATCAGCTGGCATAATTATTCCAGTGATAAAACATTTTTCCGGGCATGTTCCTATTCTCGGAGTATGCCTTGGTCATCAGGCCATTGCCGTTGCCTTTGGCGGAAAAATAATTTCAGCAAAAAAGATTATGCATGGGAAAACTTCTCTTATTAATGCTGACGGGAAAACTTTGTATCATGGCATGCGAAAACCTTTTAAGGCCATGCGTTATCATTCCCTGGCTGTTTCAAGAGAAAATTTTCCACAATGCCTGGAAATAAGCGCGGAAACAGAAGACGGCGAAATTATGGGAATACGGCATTGCACACATTGCACGGAAGGAATTCAGTTTCATCCTGAATCTATTATGACACCTGTGGGTAAGCGTCTTTTAAGAAATTTTATAGAGTATTCAAAATCTCAAAATTGATGGCTAAGCACACGTATTCTTAAATACGATTACGTATAATTATGGGTTCATTGTCCAATTTTCAGGAAGCCTAAAGTGCCTAAAATGCCTAAAGTGCCTAAAGTGCCTAAAGTATATTAAAGTGCCTAAAGTTAAGGTGTCGCTTCGCTCCATTAATTTATATAAAATTAGCTGCGCCAAAGGCGCATTCATTAACTTTAGACATTTTAGGCACTTTAGCTCACTTTAGCTCACTTATAAGTCTTCAACTCATATAGGGTTAACACCTATATATTAAATACGTCACCGTATTTACGAGTTCATCAAAGTCGCTCAACAAGATATAAATTATGAATAAGGATGTCCCGAACATTCTGCTTGTAAACCCCTGGATCTGCGACTTTGCAGCTTATGATTTCTGGGCAAAGCCCATAGGAATTCTTACGCTTGCATCAATTCTTCGCCGGCATGGATTTTCGGTTTACTATATAGACTGTCTTGACAGATTCCATCCAAAAGCAGCTAAAACCGATCCTTTTGCCAGATTCGGCAGAGGCCACTATATTAAAACAACAATTGCCAGACCGGAATCTCTTTCCGACGTACCGAGAAAATATTCAAGGTATGGAATAAAAACAGAGTGGTTTAAAGAATATCTTCTTTCCATACCCAAACCTGACCTTGTGCTTGTAACATCTATTATGACTTACTGGTATAAAGGAGTTCAGGAAGCCATTAAAATTATTAAAGAAATTTTTCCCGACACAAGGATTGTTCTTGGCGGTATCTATGCAAATTTATGCCATGATCATGCTGTTGCTCATTCAGGGGCAGACAGCGTAGCTTCAGGCCCCGGCACATATTACATACTAAAGCTTGCTGAAAAGCACACTGGTTTTTCGGCTGGTTTAAAGTACACTCCTGAAGATCTTGACTCATATCCTTATCCGGCGTTTGATTTGCAGCATAAGATTAACTACATAACCGTTTGCTCCTCAATAGGATGCCCCTTTTCCTGCACATATTGCGCATCCCGTTTTTTAAATCCCAGAATAATGCTTCGCAGTCCTGAGTCGGTTGTAGATGAAATTAAATACTGGCATGATAAATACATGGTAAATGATTTTGTGTTTTATGACGATGCCCTGCTTGTAAATTCAGAAACACATGCTATTCCCATACTTGAAAAAATAATTCAGACGGGTATGAAGCTTAGATTTCACACACCGAATGCTGTTCATATACGTGAAATTTCACCAAAAATTGCCCGGCTGATGCATAAGGCCGGCTTTAAAACTCTGCGGCTCGGGCTTGAAACAGCGGCTTTTGAAAAACGAAAGGATTTTGACGACAAAGTAAGTGCTGATGAATTTACTCGTGCAGCTGCCTGTTTGAAGGATGCAGGATTTACAAAAAATCAGGTTGGAGCATATCTGCTGGCAGGTCTGCCAGGCCAGACAACAGCCTCTATTGAAAATTCCATCAGAATTGTTTTAGAAAAGAATATTACTCCTGTGATAGCCTATTATTCTCCGATTCCCCATACTGTTATGTGGGGAAAAGCTGTTAAATCCTCTCGTTATGATCTTGAGGCAGACCCTGTATTTACAAACAATTCAATACTGCCCTGTCAACAAGAGCCCTTTTCTTGGGAAAAAATTTCATACCTGAAAAATCTGGTCGGATCATAATTCAACTGATAATATTATAATGAAGAAAAAACCATTATTAATTTAAAATTGAACATTTTTCAAAGGTCTCGGAACCGTAAGGGTTACAAAAAATAAAGATGAAAAAAGAAAGAAATATTTGCTGTTTTGTTTTGCCCTGTGATACAAAATCTTTTAACATGTATTAAAACAATTTTTATTATAATTTATTTTACCCTGAAAAACTTGGTCCTCAGGGCCAGGTCATAGTTATCCGGCTTTGCCTGGAGAAATGCTGCAAGAGTTTAAAGTGAGCTAAAGCTAAGGAATTCTGTCAATTATATAAAATAAGCGGAGCGGAGCGACTCCATAACTTTAGGCACTTTAGTTTACTTTAGGCACTTTTAACTTGTACCGCTTTAAGTAAAACAGCCCCTTTTAGGGGCAAACCAAAGCCGGGTCCTCTGGACCCGGATCTTTACTATTAAGGAGGATATGGCTAATGGATAAAAAAATACTCGTAGCATTTGATGATTCTGATAACGCCATGCGTGCAGTAGATTACATGGCAAAACATTTTTCAGCAGATAATAAAATTACACTTTTTAGTGTCATGCCTGATACTGCTACCATGTGCGATATGAACAGCCCTGAATTAACGCCATATTTTAAATCCCAGCAAAGTTCCTTTTGTGTTCTTGAAGATAAAAAAAAGGTTCTTGTTGATAAAGCGTTGCAGAGCGCAAGAAAAAAATTGATTGATGCCGGGTTTGAAGCAAAAAATATAACCATAAAGAATGAAATCAGAAAAAAGGGTATTGCAAGAGATATAGTCAAAGAGGCACAGTCCGGTTATCATACGATTATAATGGGAAGAAGAGGCCAGTCTGCAATTAAGGATTTTATACTTGGAAGTGTTTCTCAGAAGGTTTTTAATCTGGTCAAGGATATATCCATACTTGTTGTTAATTAGTGCCTGAACGAAAACTCAAACCACCTGAAATTATAGATAGTTGGATGCCAATCTCAAATCGAAGGTTTTTAGCTTTTAGCAATTAGCCTTTAGCTTAAAAAAATCAAACAGATAACACATTCAGCTAAGAGCTAAGAGCTAATGGCTAATAGCTTTTTCACAAATCTTCTGAAGTGCAATTCGAAACCTGCAGGCTTTAATTCCCCGCTGCTTGCGGAGGGTTAGTTCATTGGGACAAATGCGGAAAAGGAAAAAATATGCTTAGACTTACATCTGTGGACTTAAACAAAACCGGAATAGAAACAATTGCCATTCCTGTTTGTGAGGATGTGGAAATCTACGACGATCCAACAATATCTCTGGTTATCAAAAAGGCAAAAAAACTCAAGGAATTCAAGGGTAAAAAAAACGATGAGATTATTTTTTACGATCCTGCTGAAATAAATGCAAAAAGAGTGATGCTTTTCGGGCTTGGCAAGCTGGAAAAGATTAATCTTGAAAGTCTGCGCAAATCAGCAGGCAAAGCAGTAAAAAGATGCATTAAGATGAACCTTGAGGATGTATTAATAGCTGTTCCAGGCGCAAAAAAAATTAAAATAAAAACACCCGATAAACTTAAAGCCCTTATGGAAGGAGCTTTTCTTGGGAATTACCTGTTTGATAAATACAAAAAAGACAAAAACCTTAAACCGCTTAAAAAAATAGATTTTATTGCTTCTCCGGGGGATGTAAAGAAATACAATAAACTGCCTTCGCATATTGAAACTGTTTGTTCCGGAACCATTCTTGCCAGAGAATGGATAAATACCCCTTCAAATGACAAAAGGCCTGATCAGTTCACAAGATCAATTGTAAATAATGCCCGCAAGGCAAAGCTTAAAGTCAGAGTTTTGACTGAAAAAGAGCTTAAGCATGAAAAGTGCGGTGCCATACTTGCTGTTGGAGCCGGGAGTAGAAGCGCTCCAAGAATGATAATTCTGGAATACAGCCCAAAGGGAGCCGGCAAAACAATAGGCCTTGTAGGCAAAGGCGTAACTTTTGATTCCGGCGGCATTAATTTGAAACCCACCGGGTCTCTGGAAGACATGAAAATGGATATGTCAGGGGCTGCCGCAGTTGCCGCCACTCTTATAACTGCGGCAAAACTCAAATCCAGGGTAAAGCTTGTTGGAATTATTCCTGTTGTTGAAAACATGCCGTCAGGAAATGCATGCAGACCAGGGGATATTGTCAAAAGTTATAATGGCAAAACAGTTGAAATAGGCAATACAGATGCCGAAGGCAGGCTGATATTAATTGACGCTATTTCCTATTGCATAAAAAACTATAAACCTAAAACACTGATTGATCTGGCCACCTTGACCGGAGCCTGTGTTGTAGCGCTGGGAGAAAAGATTGCAGGAATTTTTTCTTCTGATGAAAAGCTTTCCATAGATATCTGCGCGTCCGGTAAAAAGACTAATGAGCGCTGCTGGAGCCTGCCCATGCCGGATGATTACAAGGAACTTCTTAAAAGCGATTTTGCGGATATAAAAAATATAAGCAGTTCACGCTGGGGCGGCGCAATTACGGCAGCCCTGTTTTTGTCAGAATTTGTCAAAGATACAAAATGGGCTCATATTGATATTGCAGGGCCTGCTTATCTTAAAAATGCAAATGATTACTGCGGACCTGGTGGAACAGGTTTTGGCGTACGTCTGCTCTGCGATCTGCTTGACAGGGTATAAATAAAAAAGGCAAAATTATGCAAGCCGTTATATTCGCGAATGGAGCCATTGATGACGCAGAGCCTTTATTAAAAGAGTATGATTTAATCATTGCTGCAGACGGCGGAACGCGTCACTGCAAAAATCTGGGCATAACTCCTGACATGGTAATTGGAGATCTTGATTCTATTGAACCTGATGACTTAAAGTCACTGCAATCCAAAGGCGTAGAGATCATCCAGCATCCAGTTAAAAAGGATCAGACAGATTTAGAGCTGGCCTTAAGACTGGCTGTTAAACGCGGGGCTGATGAAATTGTTTTATTCGGCGCTATGGGAATGCGCTGGGATATGAGTATTGCAAATATCCTGCTTCCTGTAGAGCCTTATCTGTCAAATACGAGCATCCGCATTATAAACGGATTGCACGAAATTACCATGCTTAAAACAGGAAAGCAGATAACGTTTTACGGAGAAAAAGGAGATATTCTTTCCCTGATTCCTGTTGGAAGAGATGCGATTGGTATAACGGCCGGCAATCTGGAATATCCTCTAAAAAACAGCACATTACAGTTTGGTTCAACACGTGGAATCAGCAATGTGTTTATGGAAAAGTCAGCGACAGTATCTCTTAAAGAAGGTCTGCTTTTGTGTGTTCACATACGCATTAAGTGAGTTGCAATGAGACCTTTGAAAAATGTTCAATTTTGCTCAAGTTCAAGGAAGGCGAAGATTTCAACCACCCCAGTACCATCTGCCGGAGCTACGGGGCAGGCAGGAATACATAAAAAGTTATGAATTTTAAATTAATAATGGTTTTTTCTTCATTCAAAACTCAAAACTCAAAATTATTTTTAAACCTGACGCAGAAATTGGGCAAAAGGGGGTGTTTTGCAAAGGTCTCGCAATCTAAACCCTAACCCATATATACATAAAGCAAACCTTTTCTTGCATTAGCGTGTTGTATCCTGATTTGAACGAGGTCTTTGGGTCTTAATTCTATGCCACTTGATACCGGCAGCTCACATTCTATCACATATTCTTTAATAAGCACCTGATAGGTGTTTCTCTTTTTAAATAATACAATTGCTTCTTCCTTCTGGTTGATCCTTGTTTCAAGATACTTGAGAAGCCAGTATCTACGGCGATTGTTTTGAACCTTTAGCACATCAATGACCGGCTGTTCAACGAGTTGAATTATTTGTTGTATTTGTTCTGCGTCATACGGCTCTTCAAGGCCGAGAATCGCCCGGACCTGTCGCTGAGTCGCAAGGTCATAATATCTGCGGATAGGTGAGGTGGCCGTTACATAAGCCTCCAGACCCAATCCTGAATGATGTTTAGGCTCAGATTTTAATGTATAGCGGCTTAGGAGTTTGCGCTGCATCCAGTTTTGAAACAGAGTGCCTGTATTTTTCTTATATAATCGCTCTCTGGGCTCTGGCTGGGTTCTGAAAATTGCCGGAACACCGTTTTTTGCCAGAAAACGAGCCATCAGCCAGTTGGCCATTATCATTATTTCCGCAACCAGCATTCTTCCCGGGCTTTCCCTTTGTATTTTGCTTATCGTCAGTTCTGAGGCCTCATTCATCCTGATATTTATTTCCGGCAGGTTTATTTGAACTGCTCCACTGTCAAGTCTGAATTCGCGAAAATGTTTTGCTATATCATACAGGATTCCTATTTCCCTGTCATGATCTGCAACCATGTTAACATCATAGTATGTAAGCTGCTGTTTTACCCTTACAAGGCTTGGAACGATTTCAAAATCAATTATTTCGGCGAATTTATTTAATTTCACCATAATGCTTATGGCTGGACGCAATTCACCGAGTTTCAGGCTGCATAAATCGTCGGCAAGGCATTCCGGCAGCATCGGTACCTTTTGATCAAGCATATAAATAGAGCTTCCGCGAGCAATGGCTTCCTGATCAATGGCATCTTGTTTTTTAATAAAATGTCCTACATCGGCGATGTGAATGCCAAGGTGATAATAGTCTTTTGTCTCTTCTATGCTTAAAGCATCATCAAAATCGAGAGTTGCCTGACCGTCTATGGTAATAACCGGAAGGCCTGTAAAATCTTTACGGCCATTATAAGTATGGATTTCATGGCGCGAATCAATAAGACTTTTTACATAATTTGTGATTTTATCGGGAAAGGATACTGGAATATTATATTTATAAATATCAGTGTTTTTATCTGCATCCCATACCCCAAGTTTCAAAAGGAGCTGAAAAATTTCTGCGCTGGCTATACCAGCCTTTTCAAGCATTGCCTTGCCAAGAGTGTATTGCCTGCTTTCCTTTTCAAGTATATATATTGATTTGAGTATTTCTATATATTCCTTTTGTTCCGGTGAAAAAGGTTCAGGCTTAAAAGAATTTTTTGCCTGAAAAATACTTTTAAGCCATGCTCCCCCATTTTTTATGATTTGAGTCTTGAGGTCAGCCTCTTCCTGTTGGGCTGCGAGCTGTGCAAGTTTTTTTTCTGAACTAGGGAAAAAACGATTATGGTCAAACTTAAAATAAAGCCTGTTTTGAAAAAATGCTCTCACAACCGCTGCCTTATGGTCTTCTGTGGGATTATCCGGAAAACATAATTCTGTAATTGTCGCAAGATCTACCCATTTTTGTTCTGCATTCAAAACTTCCCACAATTCCTTAATATTAACCTGGGTTGCTAAATCATTGCGTCTGGCTGAAGTCTTTTTTAATGTTTCGACAAGTGTATATCTGCTCATCAAAGGACCTAAAGACACATCAGATATATGTGAAAGCCGGTCTGCAGACAGTTTGACTTCACGGTCGTTTTCATTGAGAAGTCTCAGTTTTTTATTACTAACCGAACGTACAACAGCACATATTATTCTCTGTCGATCAATATATTCAACAACATTTCCATTTTCTATCATATAAAATCATAACAACCAGCCCTGTTAAAGTCAACGAGCCGATTTTAAAAAGACTTGTTTGACCAATGTATAATTTTTTAGTAAAAATTTTTGTAACTATTCAGCCACAGATTTACACAGACTTGTCCGCCTCAGGAGGATGACCGCAGATAGGTTTAAATACAGTAACTACTCAGGCACAGAGGGGCAAAGGCACAGTGGCACATAGATTTTTGCCAGACCTGCAAATCTC
>Ga0207996_1002756_pt1 | contig 10175 bp, 10 predicted proteins | sample AntAceMetag02UKG_FD_184773 | JGI IMG/M metagenome (GOLD analysis project Ga0207996, IMG submission 184773) | Saline lake microbial communities from Ace Lake, Antarctica - Antarctic Ace Lake Metagenome 02UKG (SPAdes) (version 2) | ecosystem: Environmental > Aquatic > Non-marine Saline and... | reverse complement strand
GCTTACATTCACGCCATAGGTTTGGTCATATTGCCAATCTTCACTTAAACTGTCCCAGGTTCCTATTCGGTAGGCAAAGGATTTCACAACACCATCAATATCCCAAGCTCTCCAAAATATTTCCTGAAAAAACAGCGAATCATAAGTATCGGGGATGTGATTCCCTATCCAATTGAACATAGAGTCCGGTGGAATACTGTCCGGTCGAGCAATTCCGCTATAATCCGAGATTTCAATATACGGAGCAACATTAGGATTCAATGAACCCTTTCTACCGCAGCTTAGAACTGCTAAGACTGCAACTAACAATAAAATTACCAAAATTAAAAGAGACCTATTCTTTAACATCTATAAACCTCCCGTCTTTGAACAAAGATTCTTTAGTTAATATTTATAAGTCAATAAAAAATTTCGTTTTTGAAATATTTTTCATATCCGCATTTATCCGAGTTTGATCTGGCTCGCTTCAACAACATTCTTCAGTAGAGAAGCTGTAGTGATCGTACCTATACCTCCGGGCACTGGTGTGATAGCCTGAACAGTTGATAATACGTCTTGATAAAATACATCACCAACAAAGATATTCGTTTTTGTGTCAGTATCATAGATCTCATTTATACCGACATCAACAACGATTGATTTACTAGAAATATATGTATGGTCAACAAATCTTGATTTTCCAATTGCGACGATAAGAATATCCGCTTCTTTAGAAATTTCCCGAATATTCTTAGATCTGGAATGACACAAAGAAACCGTGGCATTCGCACCATCTTTTTTCTGTACCAGAAGATTAAGCAAGGGAAGTCCTACAATTGAACTTCTCCCAATGATTACAACTCGAGTTCCTTCTGTAGGAATTTTGTAATACTTAAGTAATTCCATAACAGCAGAAGGTGTACACGGCACAAAACATTTTTGTCCTAATACCAGCTTGCCGATGTTTACTGGATGGAGTCCATCGATATCTTTGGCGGGATCGATCTGAATGACAACCTTGTTCTGGTCATACTGCTTCGGCAAGGGCATCTGCAACATGATGCCATGGATTTTTGGATCTTTATTTGCTTTCTGTATCCCATTAATGAGTTCTTCTTGAGGTGCGAGAGTTTCGAAGGTTATTACATCAGCGAGCACTCCAATTTTCTGAGCTCTATTCTGAATATTCTGAATATAATATTCTGATGCTGGATCTTTTCCTACCTTGAAAACAGAAAGTCGCGGAACTATGCCTTTATCGTAGAGGACAGCTACTTCTTCCTTAAGTTCTTGGTAAATTTCTTTTGCGACCGGTTTACCGTTTAATATTTTTTCCATATCTCTTTCTTATTCAACTATATAGCTTTTCCGGATTCGTTGAATCTCGAAAGCTGTACCTTTTTCGTCAACTGAAATTACCACGCCGTTGAGCATTAAATTTTCTTTTGCAGGGTTGAATCTGTTCGGAATTTGAGTCAGAAATCTTTCAATCCCATCTTCTTTTCGAAGTCCTATCACAGAATCATGAGGTCCCGTCATACCTGCATCGGTAATACATGCTGTTCCCTGTGGAAGTATCCGCTCATCTGCAGTCTGTACATGGGTATGAGATCCGATCAATGCTGCAATTCTCCCATCAAGATACCATGCCATCGCCTGCTTTTCTGCAGTAGCTTCAGCATGAAAATCTACTAATATGATGGGGTGCTCAGGCACAAGTTTTTCCAGATATGCATCCATTACCCGGAAAGGGCAGTCCACTGTGACAGTAAAAACTCTTCCCATCAAACAGAGTACAACAATTTTTTTTCCGTGAATTTCGATTTCATAAATATCGTTACCCGGCACTACAGGTGGATAATTTATAGGTTTCAGGATACGATCCTCTTTTGCAAGGTGTGCGATTATTTCTTTCTTATCCCATAAATGATTTCCAGAGGTGAGGACGTCAACACCAGCTTCAAACATATCATTTGCTGTATCGGGAGTCATTCCAAGTCCGCCGGCAAGATTTTCACCATTTGCAATTACGAGATCGAGGGCAAATTCTTCCTTCAAATTCGGGAGTAGCCCCTTGACCGTTCTCCTGCCGGGCTTGCCAAAGATATCACCAATGTATAATATTCTGATCATTATTTTGCCAGTACTGTTTTGCGCACCTCTCGGATAACTGTAACTTTTATCTGTCCGGGATACTGCATTTCATTTTCGATCTTCTTCGCCACATCAGATGCAAGCAACTCCGCCTGGGCATCATCAATAGTATTATGCTCGACCATTATACGGATTTCCCTGCCTGCCTGAATTGCGAAACACTTATGAACCCCTTCAAATGAATAGGCTATTTCTTCTAATTTTTCCAATCGCTTGAGGTATGATTCAAGGGTTTCCCTTCTTGCACCGGGTCTTGCTCCCGAGATGGCATCGGCAACTTGAACAAGCACTGCATAAACCGATCCAAATTCTACTTCTTCATGATGTGCTTCAATTGCATTTACTATAATAGGAGGCATCCCATTTCTTCTTGCAATATCGGCTCCGATAACAGCATGCGAACCATCGATTTCGTGGTCAACTGCTTTTCCAATATCATGCAAAAGCCCCATTTTTCTGGCAAGCGCCTGGTCCAATCCAAGTTCAGCTGCAAGCATACCACATATCCATGCGCTCTCGATACTGTGTTTAAGCATATTCTGCCCATAACTTGTCCGATATTTCAATCGTCCAATAATATTCTTCAGGTTGTCTGGAAGATCGTGGATTCCAAGGTCAAGGAGCGTTTTTCTCCCTGTCTCTTCTATAATCTTGTTCACTTCTTTCTCAGTTTTTGCAAGTACATCTTCTATTCTTCCGGGATGAATTCTTCCGTCTGATATAAGCTTTTCAAGTGCGCGTTTTGCGATTTCTCTTCTCACCGGATCAAAACTGGAAATTATAACAGCTTCCGGTGTGTCATCAACTATGATTTCTACTCCCGAATTGTTTTCAAAGGTACGAATATTGCGCCCTTCTCTCCCGATGATCCTGCCCTTCATTTCTTCGGACGGCAGATCAACAACAGAGACGGTTGATTCTGTCACATAGTCAACAGCAGTTCTTTGCACGGCATTTGCGATGATTTTTATAGATTCTGTTTCAGCTTCAGCGTTTGCTTTATCAATTATTGATTTTCTGAGTTTTGCTGCATCGATACGTGCTTCGTTCTCATATTTTTTCATAAGCATTTCGATTGCCTGTTCTTTATTAAGATTGGCAATCTCCATGAGTTTTATTGTTTCCTTTTCGAGCAGATCTTTTAATTTGGCTTCATCATCATCGAGTTTTGTTTGCTTATTTTGAAGATGCCGTTCACGATCTAAAATGGACTGCTCTCGCCTGTCGAGTTTGCTCAGCCGATCATCAATATTACTAATTCTCTGATTGTAATTACCCTCAATTTTCCGAAGCTCTTTCTTCCTCCCCTCTATCTCCTTTTCTAAATTTGCTTTTCTTTTATACCAATCCTCTTTTGCTTCAATTTCAGCTTCTTTTTTGATTACTTTGGCTTCAAGTTTTGCTTCTTCTTTGATCTTTTTTGATTCGACATGTGCTTGTTTGATCTTTTTGCTTGTGAGTAATCTGAATGATAACCAGCCAACAAACACCCCTACCACTACACCAACTATTGGTAACAGTATATCTATCATCTTTATTCCTTTCCATAATGAGACCTGCCCTTGCCGTGTAACAACTAGTTTGAACTATTTTTTCAAATAATGGGAATTCTATATGTACTTTACGAGTCCTACTGTAATGTAGGCATTCACGCCATACACAATTGAACACCCTATAGTTCCTGTTTAGCACAAAACAAGATTGCCATCACGAACAGGGCAGGCCTACTGGAAAGAACGATAATTTATTACGATTCTAGAACAAAACTACTCTTCGTCCAAGGAATTCAATAACCCGGAAATCCTTTGTACAAATTTTTCTAATTTCTCTTGTTCCTTTTGTTTTCTGAACATTTCTTCGACTATATTGAGACCGCACAAAATTGCGAGATCATATCTCTTTTGGGGATTATATTCCTCTGAGAGTTCAACGAGTTTATTATCTAAAAAATGAGCATACTTGCGTATCTCGTCAGGATCCACATCACCTGCGATTGAATAAGTATCACCCAAAATGTCGACAGAAATATTATTCATATATTTAAAATCTAATCATCACTTCCAGCAGACGGTGTCTCCGATTCTCCAATTATACTATCAATTTCCCGTAGCATCAAATCTACTCTCGAATCGATTTCACTCGCCTGTTCTGTAAATTTTTGTAATCGCTCTTCTTTTTGAGCTAGTGTATTCTGCAAATCTTGGTTCTGCTCTTTGTAGCGCTCCACGGCGTTCTGGAGTTCGCCTATTGTTTCTTGCGAATTCTCCGTGTTATAGAACAAATCTTTATATTTATTATTGAGATTTTCATTTTCTTTCAGGACCTGAATGTATTTATCCTGTAAAATTTTATATTTCGAAATAAGATTTCTAATCTTCTCTTCTATCAAATCAAGTACATGCGTATCCATCACTCCTGCCTCAATTTTATTTGATGTTCACGTGATAATTTGCTCACAATATTGTCAAATAATTTATCCACATATCTATCTGTCAGGGTAGAAGTTTCGGATTGAAAAGTAATATTAAAAGCTAAACTTCTGCATCCCTGCTTTACCTGCTTACCTGTATATACGTCGAACAATTGAACGTCTTTTATCATCTTTGGATCGACCGATTTTATTGCGTGCTCGATTGTTGCGACTTCTATATCGGAAGGTGCAATTACTGCAATATCACGAAGTACCGGCGGATATTTTACGATCTCCTCAAAATGGATTTCTTTTTCATTATATAAAGAAATAATATTCGACATATCAATGTCAAACAGCAGCACTGGCGCGTCGATATCATAGGAATGCAAAACGTCATCCTTTATAATACCGCACGATCCGATTTTCTTGTCCTCAAGAAAGATATCTGCCGCTGAATCGTTTTTATAATATGGTTGATTCGATAACCTGAATGTAATATTATTCATACAGTGTATTTTAAACAAAACGGATTCAACCACTCCCTTCACATCATAAAAAGAGGTCGATCTTTGCTTCTCTTTCCAATAGAATGGCTCGAATTTCCCAACAATAATTCCTGTCAGATTAGTGGGTTCTGTAAAAGTATCTTCATCCTCTTTAAAATAAACCCTATTGAGTTCAAACAGTTTGAAATTCTCAAACTTATAAGAAAGGTTCAGAGCTGCATTTCTAAGAAGATCAGGAATAAGGATTGACCTCATTATTGAAAATTGTTCTCCCATTGGATTGGCAAGTTCAACAACATTGCGTCTGTAATCATCTTTGGAAAGTCTCAATGTGTCGAGATCATCCACACTTGCAAAGCTCATATTATTTACTTCAAAAAAACCAAGAGAGACGAGATGGTTTTTCGCAAGCCGTACAACGGTTCTTTTTTGTTTATTATCTATCCTGTTTATCCAAGAATGAGACTCAACATTATTATAACCATAACATCGAGCGAGTTCTTCAATAATATCTATCTCGCGTTCTATGTCCGGACGGAAAGTCGGGACAGTGACTTCGAAGCTGTCTTGCGTTGTCTTTTTTGTACTGAACTCAAAATTATTGAGATAATTTTCTACTTCATCGGCTGACATTTTTGCGTTAAGGATGCTGTTCGCGCGTGATACACGAAGTGGCAAAGTTTTCGGATCGATCTGATGAGGATAGCAATCCACAATTCCGTTTGATATCTCTCCACCGCCAGTGTGCTGAATAAGTTGAGCAGCCCTGTCAATAACTTCGGTCAAACCATTCGGATCCATACCTCTTTCGAACCGATACGAGGATTCTGTCTGCAATCCGTATTCAAGTGCTGATGCCCGAATATTTCTCGGATCAAAATATGCACATTCGATAACGACATCTTTTGTGGTATCATTTATTGAGCTATCAAGTCCACCCATAATTCCAGCAAGTACAAGGGGATGCTTTGTATCAGCAATAAGCAAGTTGTCTGAATGAAGTGTGAGTTCGGTGTCATTGAGAAGCATCATTTTTTCTTTATCTTTTGCAGTTCGCACAACGATAGTCTTATCTTTAATCTTCGTGTAATCAAAGGCATGCAACGGATGTCCATATTCAAGAAGCACATAATTTGTGACATCAACTACATTATTGATAGGTCTAAGACCCGATGCGATCAATTTCCTCTGCATCCACGATGGGGATGGCTGAACAGTAATTCCTTTTACCATTCGTGCACAATAACGGGGACATTTCTCAGCATCTTCAATTATAACTGAAATCTCATCCTTAGTCTCGACATTAGATTCTTCAAACGCAATTTCGGGGCATTCATAATCTGTATCGAGCATAACTGCGACTTCCCGTGCAACGCCTATCATGCCGAGAAGGTCGGGTCTGTTCGGTGTTACTTCAACTTCAATAATATGATCATTCATTCCCATTGCATCCGCAAAAGGTGTGCCTGGCTCGAAGTTCTGCTCGATGATCATAATGCCGGAGTGGTCATCTGAAATACCCAGTTCACTTTCCGAACATATCATACCAAACGATTCCACGCCCCGAAGTTTTGCTTTTTTAATTTTGAAGTCATCAAGCTTAGCACCGATCTTCGCGACCGGAACAAGAATGTCTTTCACTACATTGGGGGCTCCGCAAATAACACTAAGCGGTTCATCTCCACCAACTTCAACCTGGCAGAGACTTAGCTTGTCTGCATTGGGATGTTGTTCTACAGAAATAACTTTACCAATAACAATATTTTCAAGTTCTTTCCCGGGTTGAATGACCTCTTCTACTTCCAGCCCAAACATGGTAAGTTTCGCACAAAATTCTTCAATATCCAACTGAGTAGGAACTAATTCTTTCAGCCAATTATAGCTTATTTTCATGATATTCTCTAAAGTATAATTTCTTTATTGGAATTGACTTAATATTCTCAGGTCATTCGTTATCAATTTTCTAATATCCGAGATGCCATATCGGAGCATTGCAATGCGTTCAATTCCTAAACCGAATGCATATCCCGTATATTTTTCGGGATCATAACCAACTTCCTCGAGCACGGCAGGATCGACCATACCGGCACCACCCATCTCGAGCCAACCGGAATTCTTGCAGAGCTTACACCCTTTTCCTTTGCAACTTATACAAAGGATATCCATTTCTGCACTCGGCTCTGTGAACGGAAAGAAATGTGGACGAAAACGGGAACGGGTATCCGCGTTGAAAATTCTCTTCACAAATGAATCCAGCGCACCTTTGAGGTCGGACATGGTGATGCCTTCATCAACCATAAGTGCTTCAACCTGGTGGAAAACCGGCAAATGTGAAGGGTCCACTTTATCAACACGATAACATCTGCCTGTTGAAATGATCTTAATGGGAGGTTTGAATTTCTCCATCACGCGTATCTGCATCGGTGAGGTTTGGGTTCTCAGAAGCATGCCGCCTTTAAGATAGAATGTATCCTGAGAATTTCTTGCTGGATGCCAGCTCGGAGTGTTCAATGCATCGAAGTTATAATACTCGCTTTCAATTTCCGGTCCTTCTGCTACTTCAAATCCAAGATTGATAAAGATATCTTCAATCTCTTCCCAAATTTGATATAAAGGATGCTTTGCACCAATCGGAATTGGTCTTCCCGGCATTGTCACATCTAAGCCCTGAGTTTTGACGGATTTTGTCTGCTCATGAAGTACAAGTTTTTTCTGCTCAATGAGTTGCGCTATTTCATTCTTAACCTTATTAAGAAGGGCACCCACCTGGGGGCGTTCCTCTTTGGGCACTGTCCCGATCTTACTCAGGAGATCTGAAAGAGAACTTTTTTTACCAAGATATTTAATTCGAAGCTCTTCCAGATCCTTATCTGACCCGCAAGAAGGAATACTTCCTCTCGCTTCTTCTAAAATCTCTTGTATTTGTTCTTTCACGATAGCTTATTTTCCTAATTTTTTCTTCACGTCACCAACAATTTTTTTAAAAGCATCAGGATTGTTTATCGCAAGTTCTGATAACATCTTTCGGTTGATCTCGATCTTCAATTCTTTTAGACCGTTCATAAACTGGCTGTAGCTCAATCCATGCTCGTGCACTGCGGCATTAATACGGATGATCCACAATCTTCTAAACTCTCTTTTACGGGCTTTTCTGTCACGATAGGCGTACTGCCAACCCTTCTCAACTGCCTCACGTGCAGCACGATAGAGTTTTCTGCTACCTCTGTAACCTTTTGCCTCTTTGAGGATTTTCTTTCTTCTGTTTCTGGAAGCTACTTTATTTTTTGCTCTAGCCATAACAACTCCTTGAAAAATTTAATATTTTGAAATTATGATGCTAACATGTTCTTTACACGTTTTTCATCGGCTTTTGCAACATATCCGCCCTTGCGCAGGTTGGATTTTTGATCAGATGATTTCTTTTCCATAAAATGACCGCGATATGCTTTATTTCTTTTGATCTTACCATTCGCTGTCTTTTTAAACCGTTTTGCCGCTGCTCTTCTTGTTTTTAGTTTTGGCATAATTAAAACTCCTTAATATGACTTGTACTGTTTTGGTTCGCTAACTTTGTATCTTCTTGGGTGAAACGAAACCGATCAGGAAACGGCCTTCCATTCTTGGTTGCTGCTCAAAATCACCAAACTCATCAAGTTCTTCTTGAATTCTTTTGATCAGTTCCCAGCCCAATTCTTTATGAGCCATTTCTCTTCCGCGGAACTGAATGGTGACTTTGACCTTATTTCCTTTTTCCAGGAATTCTTTGATGTGCTTGACCTTGAAATTATAATCATGCTCATCAGTTCTGGGTCGGAATTTGACCTCTTTCAGCTGTGTGGAATTCTGCTTCTTTTTTGCCTCACGAGCTTTTTTGGACTCTTCAAATAGCAGTTTGCTGTAATCGATTATCTTGCAAACCGGCGGATTCGCTTTCGGTGCGATCTCCACAAGATCCATGCCGTATTCCCGGGCTTTATGAAGCGCATCCTGAGTCGAAACAATACCCAATGCTTCCTTATCGGGACCAATCAAACGAACCTGCCTCGCAGTAATTTTTTCGTTAATTTTTTTATTGCTCTTATAGCTTTCCCGCTGTTTCCAGGGTTTAAACCGTCTATTTATTGCGATCTGACACCTCCAAATAAAAAAAGTGAACAACTGCGGTTCACTTTCAATATTTATTGAAATTATTTTTGTCACCTTATCAACAGCCGTGGCGTCATAAGGTAGGAACTCGCAGTTCCATTTATGGTGCTACTTATTTTGGGCATATTATGACCGTCAAGTTTTTGTGCTTCGGAAGGGTAGCATGCATTATTCCGTTTCTTTTTCTTGACGATTAATATCACACTATTGTCTTGCTTCTATGAAAAATATTTTCATGTTGGTTGGCGAGCGCTCGGCAGATGTCCATGCTGCAGAAGTAATAAAGCAGCTCAAACTGAAAGATACCTCTTCTACTATTTGGGGTATTGGCGGTCCGTTGATGCAAGAGCAGGGATTCAAAACCATATTTCCATTTTCGAAATTTTCAATCATCGGTTTTGCAGAAGTGATTGGTCATCTTGGATTCATTATGAAAGTATTTCGCACACTAAAAACAGAATTTAAAGCACGAAAACCGGATCTAGCAATTCTTGTTGATTATCCCGGTATGAATATTCGCGTCGCAAAGATCTGCCACACATTCGGGATATCTGTACTATATTATATCAGCCCACAGGTGTGGGCGTGGAAAAAGAAACGTATTCATAAAATTGCTGAATACTCTGATAAGATCGCTGTAATATTTCCCTTTGAAAAAGACCTCTACGAAGAAATTAACGCTGATGTCGAATATGTAGGTCATCCTATAAGTGAAGAGATTACTATATCTCAAACAAGAGAAGAATTTTCTGAACAATATTCACTTGATCCTAAGAAAGAGTGGATTGGCTTCATACCAGGAAGCAGAAATGTCGAAATAAAAAGAATACTCCCTGAAATTGTTACAACGATCATGAACCTGAAAAATATGTATAATGAATCTTATGAATTTCTTATTTCTCAAGCAGATTCAGTGTCCGATGAATTGTTTAATAAAACAATCTCTTCTGTGAAAAATCATGTGACGATCATTCATG
>Ga0207996_1002754_pt1 | contig 10182 bp, 7 predicted proteins | sample AntAceMetag02UKG_FD_184773 | JGI IMG/M metagenome (GOLD analysis project Ga0207996, IMG submission 184773) | Saline lake microbial communities from Ace Lake, Antarctica - Antarctic Ace Lake Metagenome 02UKG (SPAdes) (version 2) | ecosystem: Environmental > Aquatic > Non-marine Saline and Alkaline... | reverse complement strand
TTTAAAAACCCATCCTATTTTCTAATCCATTTCAGCATAATAAAAAAACATAACAAATTATTCAAAAATATATCGATTTCTGACCAAAATTTCTTTCATAATCTTTCATAAATTATGTTACACTACCGGATTGATACTTTTAATATTGTGCTAATTAAAATAGCAATTGTTGCTTTTGGTTAATTGTTTATTATTATTTGAGATATACATTCTTTCTCCTTTTGCTATCAATTGTTTATGTTGCTGCAATTGAGCAAAACTTGTGTTAATCACCAATCGTTGATATTTTTCTTTTAACATTTTATAATATTCCATTTCCTATAAAAAATTACATATATTTTTTGTCCAAGAACTTATACTTTTTACTTCTGTAAATAGGCATTGGTTGGCAACTGCCACGCTCTTCTTGCTCTTCTTTCAATCTGAATGTGGAGTGGTTTGTTAGCATCTTCTCTCATTTTAACAGCAAACATTTATTCACTGCTTCGGTTTTACCGTTAATAAACAACTTGTAGAAATAGATACCCGAACTTACAGGATTTTCTGATTCATCATTACCGTTCCAGATGACAGAATGAGAACCTTTCGTAAATTCATTGTTAGCTATAGTTTTGATATTCTGTCCTTTGATATTATAAACAGAAAGATCAACTTTTGAATTACTTTGAATTGAAAACTCAATTGTTGTGGATGGGTTGAACGGATTTGGAAAGTTATTTACAATTATTCTGTTATCTGGGAGGAAATTGTTATTTATGCCTGTCACCAAACCTAATCTTAAAAACCAGAAATCTGCAGATCCAGTGGATTGAGTAAAACCTAAAACAGCAAAATCATTTTCAGATATTTGTTGAATTGAATGTGCACGGTCAATTCCACTATCACCATAGATTTTTCTCCACTCTTCATTACCAATTGCATCGGTTTTTAGAATCAATATATCACCCTCAAAATAACTAAAATTATTTGTGCTGCCAGCAATAATAAAACCTCCATCAATTGTTTGTTGTACCGATCGAGATTCTTCATCAGAACCAGTATCAAATATTTGACTCCATTCTTCGATGCCATTTTCATCAGTTTTAATTAGCCATGCATCTGAATAACTTGTAGCAAATGTATTTGTATAACCTGTTAAAATATAACCACCATCAATTGTTTGCTGAACAGAATGAGAAAAATCACCACCTGAACCACCAAAAGTGTGATTCCATTCCTCATTTCCAAATTCATCGGTTTTAATTAGCCAAGCATCACCAGAACCTGAGCCATAAGAACGCGTGCTTCCTGTTAAGATAAATCCATTGTCTGATGTTTGTTGAACACAATAAGTTTGATCATCTGCATTACCTCCGAATGTTTGACTCCATTCTTCATTGCCAAATTCATCAGTTTTAATCAACCAAGAATCTGTTTGGTCTTCAATCGAGACAAAAGAATAGCCGGTAATAACATAACCTCCGTCAATTGTTTGTTGAACAGAAAATGCACCATCGTATTCCTCTTGCCCAAAAGTTTGATTCCATTCTTCTATCCCATTTTCATCAATTTTTAATAACCATCCGTCACTCTCTCCAGCACCATAAGAAGATGTTGTACCTGCTACGATATACCCAAAATCAGATGTTTGCATTATAGAATGTGCATAATCATTATTTGATCCTCCAAAGGTTTGATTCCATTCTTCATTCCCAAATTCATCGGTTTTTATTAACCATACATCTGTACACCCAGAACCGAAAGACCACGTATTTCCGGTTAAAATAAAACCGTTATCAAATGTTTTCTGCATTGAAATACCAAGATCAGCCCCTAAACCACCATAAGTTTTTGTCCAAAGTGTATCAGGGATAACTTGAGCATTAATTACAAGTGTGACTGATAACAATGTAAGTATCAAAAAATAGTTTTTCATTTTCCCTCCATTTACTTAAGTTGCTGCTAATGATTCTCGTGTGTGGTGCCCTTTCATAATTTCTTTCAATTTTAGCACTGACACTTTTGTTATGGGTAATATTCATATTTATTCATACTTCATCGTATCAACAGGATTTTCTAATGATGCTTTGATCGAGAAGAAACTCATAGTTAATAGAGATACAAAAAGCCCAAACACACCAGCAATAATAAAAATCCAAAAACTAATTTCAGTTTTGTATGCGAAATTTTCAAGCCACTTGTTCATCAAATAAATAACTATCGGAATAGTTATAAATGTTGATATAATGCTTAAAAAAATGATCTCCTTTGAGAGATGTTTTAAAATCCTGAATGTGGAAGCACCGAACACTTTGCGAATCCCGATCTCTTTTGATTTTTGTTTTGTGATGAACATGGTAAGACCGAATAAGCCTAAACACGCTACAAAAATTGCAAATAAGGTACAATAGTTTATTGCTTTACCAAAGTTTTGTGTTTCCCAATACATTTGATGAATTTTCTCATCAACAAATTCATATTTAAAAGGAGCATCTTCACCTTTGTTAAAACTATTCCATGTACGCTCGATATAATCAATTGTTTTAGATACATTGTAATGTGATAATCTAATACCAATACCATTGATTGACTTAGGAGAACATAATCGGAAAATTGTTGGTTCAACTTTATAATATAAACTATGATAATGAAAGTCTTTAACTACTCCTATTATCTTAGAATTTTCTATAAATTTTCCGATTGGGTCCTTTATATGTAATTGTCTTACGGCAGTCTCGTTTAAAATGATTGAATCTAGAGTATCCAATGCAAATTCTCTGGAAAAAAATCTTCCACTTTCCAATTCGATCCTGTATGTTTCAAAGAAATTGAAATAAACTAAACTTTCTTCTACTTCTATTTGCTGTTCCGGATCATCAAAGAGAGGAATATTAACGCACATTCGCCCATCTTCTGGCGGTAATTCAAAAGCACCGGTTGCATCAATTATATCTGGGCATTTGGATAACTCTGTCATAAATGATTCATAATGCTCACTGAAATCTCCACTCCTCAATTCCATGCTTAAGAGCTGCTTTTTATCAAATCCCATATCAGCATTTCGGAAAAAATGAAGTTGTTTGTAAATAATAATGGATGACGATATTAAGCAAATGAAAATGATCATTTGCAGGCAGATCACAATTCGGCGGAATACAGATTTTGAACTGGTTGTGGATATTTTACTTTTCAGAACTATCAACGGATTAAGACGAGAAATATGAAATGCTACATAGCTGCCTGATGCTATACCAACCAACAAAGTTATCAAAAATAATGAGATTGGATATCCTAAATTATTAATGTAATTTATTCCAAGCGGAACATGAAGTAGATTTTTTACGATCGGTCGAAACAAATAGGTAAAACCAATAGCGAGGAAACAGGATATAAATGAAGTAAAAACAGATTCAAACATGATCTGTTTGATCAGGTTCTTTCGCTCTGCTCCTACTACTTTTCTTATGGCAATTTCTTTGGAACGTAGCAAGGATTGAGCTGTAGAAAGTATAATAAAATTTGTGCAGGCGATAAACAAGATCAGGAAGGCAATGCTCGAAAATAAATATATATCAGAAAGATTTCCACTCCAGGTAGGATTATTGGTTAATTCATTTGAATGAAAATATATTTTTCGCAAAGGCTGCAAATCATAAGAAAACTGCATTCCTTCATCATGATATTTGGCGGGGATCTCATTCATTTTATCTACAAAGGCTTCAGTATCAACATCTTCTTTTAGAAGAATATAGATTTGATAATAGTTAAAATACCATTGTTCTTTATAATCAACGCCTTCATATCTTTGATAGATAAACTGGGAAAATTTCTTTGCAACGTCTATGTTAACCAGAAATGGCATCCAAAATGTGGAGTTTGTAGGTACGTTTTTTAAAACCCCCTTTACAGTAAAATCTATCGTCTCACCATACATGCTTACGGGAATAATTTTACCCACCGGATTTTCGTCTGGGAAATATTTAGCTGCTCTTGTCTCTGAAAGTAGAATGTCATATGGTTCTGCTAAAGCATTTTCACGTGAGCCATAAACAAATTCTAATGTAAGAATATCTAAAATATCCGGATCGATGCAATTGAAAAAATTCGATTCAAATATTTCATTGTGCTCTATTTCCACATAAATTCCTCTTATGCGTGCAACTGCTTCTACTTCGGGATATTCATCTCGCAAAACCGGTGCCAGCAGATATGATGTCTGCGCCTCTATCCAATCCAGATCTTTTCTATGAGTTAATACACGGTATATTCTATCAGCTTTCTTGTTATAGGCGTCGTAAGATGTTTCGTGACGAATATACAGCACAATGAGAAAAACCAGAGCTAAACTGATAGCTAGACCAAAGATATTCAGAAATGAATAGACTTTATTCTTTTTTAAATTTCTCAGGAAAATCTTAAAATAATTCTTTAACATTAATTCCTTTATATTTTTTTTATGTGCAACGTATTACCCATAATGTTTGGCAGCTGCCACGCTCTTCTTGCTTTTTTCTCAATCTGAATGTGGAGTGTTGTGTTAGTGGCTTCAATTATTTAATACCTGACATTTCATCAATATAAAATAAACCATCAAAAACATTTTTCCAATCTGATTTTGTTGCTTCGTTATGACAATCTCCAGACATTAAAAACTTTGAAATATGTGCATCTTTTAAATTTATAAAACCATAATCAATCTGTTTTGAATGAATTACTTTTTCTAAGGAGTTTTCTTCCGAAAAAATTTTCTCTGTATTTGTAAAATTACCTTGAAATGCTTTATTGTTATACTCTCCATTATATGCAATAAATCCAATTGAATATATTTTATCTGTATATTCACGATAAAGGATTTCACCCATTAAATGACCAATCCAATTTAAATTTATACCTTCCGCTTCACATTCTGCAATTACTTCGTTAGAAAATATATACGAACAATTTTTTAAAGTATGAAAATTGTGTGCCCAGATTATAATTTTTTCACCTTTAAATTTATGTTCAAAGAGCCATTTAAAATTATCTGCCATTTGTGCATCTCTGCTTATATGCTTATTATTTTCAGAACACCATTTGTATTCAGCAAATCCTTTCAAATTTTTCATTTCTTGAATAAAGAAATCATCAATTGATGAAGTATCAGATTTTTCAATATTTATAATATTATCAATAATATCAAAAAATGTTGTTTTAAATTCATTTGAAAATTTATATTCGTATGGTTTTGAAAAAAACTCTTTAACAATTTTAAGGAAATTTTCTTGAACATTTGAATTTACTTTATCTGGAAAAACGAAATTTTTGATAAACTCTAAATAATCATCAACAAATTTCTTCTCCTTTTTTCCATTAGTATATTGGCAATCAAAACCTGTTATATGTAATGGATTAACTGAGTTATTTTGATACTCTAAATATTTATAGAATGGTTGAATCTCTTTTCCAGAAGACCAAAAATTCCATAAACTTTTTTTTAGTTCAGCAATTAAAATTTTCTTTTCTTTGAATTGATTACCCTTAATATTACAATCGTAAAAATCAGATTCATAAGCTAATACATTGAATCCCATTTCTTCGTGCAAGTATTTTATTATTTTTGCTTTTGCAATAAATGAAGTCCCATCTCCGTGATCTTGTTCACCTAACAAAACAATTTCAGAATTTCCAATAAAATTTTTGAGGAAATGAAAATCAGAATTTTCCCCTTCATTTAAATCTATTGTCTTTATTTTAAATTGATTAGCATCCAAGAATTTATTTAGATTATTTTGATTATTCATTTCCATTTTGAAAATATTCTCCTTCTTTGTTTTTTCAACTCCATTTAATACACTATAAAAAATTAATATTGAAAAAATCAAAGTAATGACTCTCATTTTGTTTCCTTTGTTGCCACTAATGTTTCGCAGCTGCCACGCTCTTCTTGCATTTCTTCTTGCTTGGCTGTGGTCGGATAAGAAAGAAGGATTGCTCCTTCTCCCTCTCCTAAGAACCGTACTTGAGACTTTTACCTCATACGGCTCAAGCCTCTCAAATGTTATTAATTTCCTTAAATAACACGGCATTGCATTTCTGCTTTGCCTTTACGATACGTTCCTGCAATAATCTTACTGTTTTCCTGACTTCTTGCCATTGGATATTATTCCAATTGCGTTCTCCAACAGTTTCAGACGCATATTTTGTAATCAATACAAAACTCCTTTTGCTTTCTGAATTATAAGTTTCCTTACAGTTTCTCGTAAAGAGAGACCACGTAGAAGTCTGCCTTCCGATTTGCATCGGAACGAGATAATGTTTCAATCTCTATCCTTCCCATTACAGAAAGGCATTTGCTTTTTCTACATTCCCATATCCGCAAATCATTCGCAAATCTCACGGTTTGCTTACTCTTGAAAAAAAGAGAGAAATACGGACTTACCAAGTTCTGCACAATTAACAAATTAAAATAACTTAGGTTCGGACTTTCCACCGGAGGAACTTCGTTCACGTGTATTTTCGCGCCCACAATACAACCTCTCCTCACACCTTTTGGTTACAGCCTATCAACAGTTTTGGCTGCTATAACATCACGATGTTTATCATCCGTTCACTTATGTTAACCATATTATTCAAGCCTGATTACTGTCCGCATAACTGTTCGCAGATTAGAGACAATCTCACGATTGCCTCTCAACAGCAACTTTTGTCCCGAAAGCTTTGCACCTCAAAATTACTCTCAATGCACATTCCGGTAGGCTACTGATTGTGAAAAATCAGGTGAAGTCAATGATAGCTTACTCATTGCTCCACAATTAATTATGCAACTTCTTGTCGCACGACACGTTTGTTAGGTGCTCAGGTTTCATGATTTCATTATTTAGTGGAATAGCCTATCGAAATTGTCAAGGCTTCAAAATTTAACTTGTGTTCAGTATCACCGTCATCGTCAATGTATGAGCTTCCAAAATGCTTGAAAGTTACTTCAAAGATAATATTATTTAATTGAACACCCATACCAATCCCAGCAAAAAGACCTGCTTTTAGTTTATAATCATCTGGGAAAATATATCCCCATATTCTATTGTATCCCAGATTTGTGAACACATAACTATTAAATTTATCTTTATGGTTAAGAATATCAGAACGAATTAAAACATATATAGGTAAGTTATGGAAAGTTTTGTTATTATTATGATGGTAATAGTCTGAAATACCCCAACTTGTTTTGCAGGCTGTCTGATATATGAAGCCAGCACCAATATGATATCGTTTTTTAAATTTTATTATGATCTCTGATGATACTGAAAAATAAACATTTGAAGAATATTCAAATGTTTTACCATTAAATTTTCTTATCATTTTACCAGCACCAGCAGATGTTTTTAATAAAAGATTAATAAATGGTAATGGATTTTTAGATTCACTCTTTTCTTCTTTAACATATAAATCAATGTTTGTATTATCATCATATGTTATGACTTTGAGAAAAGAATTATAATTGATTTTACCTTTTATTCCATTGTTTATAATTGTTAATGTTATGTTATCATTACCTTTGTAAATCGAATCAATATAATCGAATTTCACAATAATTAAGTATTCGGGACATCTAACATCAACAAAAAATACTTCTTCTGAATTTGCTTTTTTAATTTCACCTGTAAGGGAAGACCCAGATACGGTTTTAATCTGAAAAGCCAATAATATCTTGAAGAGAAATATCATAATTAAAATTAAATATAGTTTTTTCATCCAATAATTCCTTTTATAAGCACCTAATGTTTTGCGTATGCGGCGGGTTTCTGAGTATCTTCACTAAAAGCGAACAGTCAAAGGTTTGAATCGTAAGATTCAAGCCGAAACGGACAGATAACCCAACCCGATGATACGCCTGTTACGCGAATTATTTGATTTTTTCATATTCCAACTTCATTTTTCGTTCTTCAATTGGAAAAAAGAGTACTAAATTTAATGTACTATTTGGAACTTGGAAGAACAATTTACCACTCATTTTATGACCAGGAAATAGAGTAGTTTTCCGAAGAGCTTGATTTTGCAACAAGTTGCGTTCACTGTTTAGTCGATTGATGTTCGCAAAATATCTTTCTTCTTTCTTGTTATAAATTTCTTCTCGTGTTTCACGATCCTCATGATCCTGCTTAATTTCATCTTCGGTTTTGTTTTTATTATGAATATCATCTGCTAAATCAAAAAGAGAAAATAACAATTCAGTTCTATTATCTGATTTATTTCCTGCTAAAGATTTCTCTATTTGATTATCATACTCTAAAATCATTTCTTCAGGATCTAAAGCATTTACAATTCTTTCTTCTTCAAGTCTGTTTGTTACTGAACAATAGAATTCTTTTGGACTGATTAAAATTGTCTCATCTGTATAATTTGCAATAGACAAATCAAATGAAATTATGCCGTGTTTTGTTTGATCAAAATTTACTATTACTTCGATGTTGTCTTCTGTTAATTTCACAAGTTCTTTGCCATTTAACCAAATGGTATCGTTTTGTTTAACACTTAAGTTAAAAACTTTAAATGATGGAACGTAACAACTAACTAATAAAAACAACATCAGTATGATTAAAATTCGAATCTTCACTTAAACTCCTTATCTCAATATGAAATTCGTGTAACATAAATACCCGCGAACTGAAAATAGTTCGCCTAACCTACTATAGATAGTAAAAAAGTTCGCATTAACTCTACATCCTTTCTCTCTTTTTTAATCTTTTTCAATTTCCAAATCATCTAACGATCTTCTAATATTCCGAATTGCTTTTAATGTTACGTGAGTATATCTTTAATTTGCAAAGCAATTCATTTCTCGTTTCTTATCCTGCATATTATGGTTTTGATTAGCATGTATCTTCCTTGTAAAAATTTCACAAACGAACTTGCTTTTTTGAATTATTTATGTCAAAGAAAATATTTTTCAAGCTGTTCAAACAAATTCTCTACTTCATCATCTTCACAGATTATTCCCAAATCCAGATCGGAATATTGAACGAGGTAACCTGTAGCAGCGGAACCACCTTCCCAAACAGTGTGTACGGAAATGTTTAGATCTAAAAGATTTTTTAGTTTTTCATCGAATTCTTTCTTGAAATCCTGCATATTTCTCCCTCAATATTTATTAGAAAAATTTTATTGGAAAAGATAAAAAGGGTCAGGGAGTGTCAAATGGAAAATTCCGAAATCAGATTAAAATGATAAGAAAAGCAGGCATAATTTCAACAAATTTAAAAATTTCAATAAAGTAATTTCACAAAAGACTTGCATTTTTTTTCAAATTAAAAAAACTAAACTCAGTTAAATTTCAATAGGGTCAAAAAAAAATAGGAGAGATCATGAAATCGAATTTTAGCAGATTGTTTTTCGTAGTTTTTGTTTTAATTTTTTGCACTTATTTATTTGCTGAAGAGGTCGAGTATCAGTATGAAGCAACCAGAGAATTAGTTTCTTTGGTGGATGATGCCGTTGTATTGATCGAAGAAAAAGGGGAAGATGCTTTTACTGAATTGTCTTTTGATAATTCCAAATGGCGTCAGGGAGAAAAGTATATTTTTGTGATCGATACAAAAGGAGTGGTTTATGTGCAGGTAGATACTACCCTAATAGGAAAAAACCTGATTGATTTAACGGATGTTAATGGAAAACCTTTCATTAGATGGTTCATCACGGAAGTTATGGGCAAAGACAAAAGTGGCTGGTCACATTATTTGTGGAACATTCCGGGACAGGATGTTCCCACGTGGAAAACAACTTATGTAAAACTTGCAACCACTTCCTCCGGGAAAAAATATATTGCCGGTTGCGGTCTTTATAATATGAAAATGGAAAAAGCTTTTGCTTTAGCTGAGGTTAAACAGGCAGCAGAGCTGATTGCTGCCCAAGGCAAGGAAGCTTTCAGCACTTTACGAGATCCGGAGTCCGAATTTGTTTTTAGAGATAATTACATTTTTGTTATTAATGATATTGGAGATGTCATTATTAATCCGGCATCACCAGAACTCGAAGGTAAAAATTTATACGATTTGCAAGATGTAAAAGGCTTATATTTTTTTCGGGAGCTGATAGATGTTGCAAAAAAAGAAGGTTCTGGCTGGGTGGATTATTGGTGGCCCAAACCCGGTGAAGAAGAAGCTTCATCCAAAACATCTTATGTTATCAAAGTTATGAAGGGAGATGAAATCTTTATTGTTGGAACAG
>Ga0207996_1002753_pt1 | contig 10183 bp, 5 predicted proteins | sample AntAceMetag02UKG_FD_184773 | JGI IMG/M metagenome (GOLD analysis project Ga0207996, IMG submission 184773) | Saline lake microbial communities from Ace Lake, Antarctica - Antarctic Ace Lake Metagenome 02UKG (SPAdes) (version 2) | ecosystem: Environmental > Aquatic > Non-marine Saline and Alkaline... | reverse complement strand
TAGAAAGGATATAATGGCACACAAAGCTGCGCATGTGCAAAACGGTACTGTATATATTGATCCGGCTCAAATAAAACTCATGATATTTGATAAGGACGGCACACTTTCCGACCTGAATATGTGGATCGAGATCATCAAACAACGAGCACGTCTGCTTGGTAAGCACTTTGAGTTAGCTGAGGAAAAAGTCGACGACATCATTCGGGCAATGGGTGCGGATCCTTACTCAACAAATATTCTCGATGTTGCCATCCTGACAGACTCACGACCAACAACAGAGAAAAAAGTAATACATAAACTCATAGAGTTTGGATTAAAGAAGATTGAAGCTCACGAGACGACACACCGCATTTTTGGCGAAGTGGACAGCATTGTGGACTTGAGAGAGATCGCCAATCCGCTGGGTGATATAAGAGGATTATTTGAAAATGCATTGGAACACGACATCAAGATCGCAGTTGCAACCTCTGACCTCGCAGTCCGATGTGAAAAAATCCTTGAAGCCTTCGATGTACTCGACCAGGTGCATGCGATATCCGGTGCGGACAGTATTACGAATGATAAACCCGCCCCCGATATGGTGCATTATGTGTGTGAGATACTGAATATAAAGCCCGAGCATGCTGCGGTTATCGGAGATAGCACGCTGGATATGGATATGGCAACGAATGCCAGATGCGGATTATCAATCGCCGTTCTCACAGGTAAAGATGGTGCTGACCTTCTCGAACCGGTCGCAGATTTTGTGGTGAAGTCGATCGATAATATTAAGGTACGATAAAAAACTTGCATATTGAATAGTAAAGCAGAAAAATTGAATTGTGATATTTATTAACTAAGTAAAGAGTGTAAATAGATAAAAATTTCGGGGGGTCGAAATGAATAAAAATATTTTCTTATTGCTGTTTTTTATGATCTTTCTCGTATACAACCATGCAGGTTGTACAATAATTAATGTGCCAGGTGATTATCTAACGATTCAAGCCGGAATAAATGCTGCATCCCAATCTGACACTGTGTTAGTTCAACCAGGAACCTACTATGATAATATCAATTTCAACGGAAAGAACATTGTTGTCGGATCATTGTTTTTAACATCTCAAGATACAAGTTTTATATCTCAGACTATTATTAGGGGTAACGTAAATGGAAGTGTGGTTAAATTTGAAAACGGGGAAGATTCCTCAACAGTATTCAGCGGATTTACAGTTGCATATGGTTCTGCCACTAATGGGGGTGGGATTTGTTGTAAAAATAATGCTTATCCAACTTTAACCAATTTGGTCATAACAAACAATGTGACCTATGATCAGAAGAGTGGAGCAGGCATTTATTGCAGCAACGCAAATCCTGCCATCATTGATGTCATAATATCAAATAACAATTCAGACTGGAAGGGTGGCGGAATATATCTCAAGAATTCAAGTCCTGTTTTGACGGATGTCATCATTTCTGAGAACTCAGCAAATTATGATGGTGGGGGCTTATATTGCGAAAATTCTAATCCACATATGGCAGATATGATAATTTCAAACAATTCTGCAGAAAGGATATTCAGTCTGGGAGGGGGAATATATTGTAAAGATGAGTCTCATCCTGTTCTCATTAATGCTCAGATTTGTAGCAATCAGGCCTATTATGGCGCAGGAATCTGCTGTGCGTATGATTCAGAAATAACCGTTCAAAATGCACTGATTAGAGACAATTCTGCATATAAATATGGCGGGGGAATAAATTGTGGGGAAAACTCGATCTGTAACCTTGAAGGCGTAATTATAAAAAATAATCTTGCGGACATTGCTGGCGGGGCAATCTATTGTAATTCAGGATCGAATATTTATTTTGATAATATCAACCGGTGCAGTATCTTTTCAAACTATTCCGACTATGGAAAGGATATATGCTCCGGGCAAATGATGAATGTCATTGTAGATACTTTTTCTGTAATGAACCCTACCGATTATTATGCATATCCAATCGAAAAATATACCTTTGATATCTCTCAATCTATACTCCCCCAGATAAATTCGGATGTTTATGTCTCTCCCAGCGGGAGTAATGCAAATAACGGACTTTCATGGAATAATCCATTAAAAACTATCTCTTATGCACAATCAGTAATTTATGTGGATAGTCTTAATCACCATACGATTTTTATTGCACCGGGAATGTATGGTCCAGCAATAAACGGAGAACAATTTCCTCTGACGTGGTTCAGTTATTTATCACTTCAGGGAAGTGGAGAGGACGAAAGTATCTTGGATGGCAATGATGAGCACAAGATATTCGTTTTCTCATCTATTTGTAATGTAATCGCTCAGGACTTTACAGTAACACATGGAAATTCTGACTGGGGAGGGGGAATGTCATTTGGCCCCACTTCAAACACTATCCTAAAAAATGTAACAGTCACAGATAACTATTCCGAAAATTTTGCGGGTGGAATTTATTGTTCATTTAACTCCTCACCAATACTTGAAGATGTTACCATTTCATACAACTTTGCTGGTGGTTCCGGAGGTGGTATTTACTGCTGGGATGCGAATCCTCATTTATCAAATGTCATAATTTCTAATAATACCGCTGAGGGAAATTATGGAGGGGGTATCTATTGCAATAATTCTGATCCAATATTGGAAAACGTAATTATTCAGAATAATTCTGCTGCTGAAACTGGCGGTGGCATCAGTTGCACATCCCATTCTGATCCTATCCTTAAGAACACACTCATAATTAATAACACGGCAAGTTACGGAGGTGGACTCTATTGTGGCTCTGAATCAAATCCCATATTAACTAATGTAACAATTTATGGTAACTCTTCAGCTTTGGGGGGAGGTATTCTCAGCTTTGATGAATCAAATCCGTTTCTGACCAATTCAATTTTATGGAACAACTCACCGCAGGAAATCTATCTTGATGAGTGGGATCAGTATGGTGAACCAACCTACGTAACTGTCTCATATTCGGATATTAAAGGCGGTGAGGACGGCATTTTCACTAATTTTCACGGCGTGGTTAATTGGCTGGAAGGAAATATTGATGAGAATCCTCAATTTGTAGATACACTGGCAGATTTCTCATTACAATCCAGCTCATGTTGTATAAATAATGGTACTCCCGATACAACTGGATTACATTTACCTTCGGTGGATTTAGCAGGGAATCCGCGTATCTACGATGGAGTTTTTGATATAATTGATATAGGGGCTTATGAGTATCAGGGAGAACCCGATCCAATACCCGATATCGTTGTTGATCCACTTGAAATTTCTTTTGGATTGGGCACTGTAGATACGATCTCATGCATTGAGGATGTTTATATTTCAAACTTAGGTCCAGTACCATTAGAAATTGATTCGATTACTGCTCCGTTAGGTTTTAAGGTCAAAAAAGAAGATGCCGTGCAGTTTACGAACATAATAAATGCATTTTCAATACCTGCATATCACGATACGCTGATTCTAGTTGGATTCCTTCCCACAACGACTCAAAGTTATTCGGGCAACATGACCATAACAAATAATGATCCTGATGAGAGCACTGTACTTGTTGCGTTATCAGGAACCGGAACAACTGCACAGGTCGCTGGTGGTGTACTCGATCAGGATACCACATGGGATGCGGATACAGTAAAAGTTGTCGAATCGGTTATAATAAATGAAGGAATAACGCTTTCAGTAGAGCCAGGGACTGTTGTTGATTTCCAGGGACATTACAAGATTAAGGTAAAGGGAAGAATTTTAGCTATTGGTGCTGAAAATGATTCAATACTCTTTACTAAGCAAAACTACAGTGCTTATTGGGATGGATGGACTGGAATATATTTTAACGCAACATCGTCAATAAACGATTCATCAAAATTTGTATACTGCAAAGTAACAAGATGTTATAATAGTGCTTACAGCGATGCATATGGTGGTGCCTTTTTTATTAAGGAATTTTCAAAAATACGAATTGCACATACTGAAATATATGATAATTTTGTAGATGCTCAGGATAGTCCCGCGGGTGGAAATAGTATGGGAGCTGGAATTTATTGTGAATATTCATCTCCGCTTATCACTCACTCTTCCATTCATAGTAACATATCATGTGGTAATGGTTACGGGCAATATGGATCAGGTGGGGGATTATATTTAAGAAATTCTTCACCAAAAATTGTGAATACTATCATTAAAGATAATGAAGCTCAATATGGTACTGGAGGAGCTTTATTCTGTATATCAAATTCAAATCCATTAATCATTAACTCCTTAATTGAAACCAATCAAAGTACTACTGGGGGTGCATTATTCTTAAAAAACTCATCTCCCCACATCATTAATTCCTCGATAGTAGATAATGAAAGCAATGGTGGCGGAATAATCTGTTGGAATAAAGCTCACCCTTATTTGACTAATACTATTCTTAACTCCAATACACTTGATGAGATAGTCTTCTACAGCATCAATGATTCAAATTCGATAACCATAGAATATTCCGATATTCAGGGGGGAGAAGCTGGAATTGTTACAAACAACAATGGAACTGTGTATTGGCTAGAAGGTAACATCGATCAAGATCCCCTATTCGAGGATGGATATCATTTAGTGTATGGTTCGCCCTGCATTGATACTGGAACACCGGACACAACAGGATTACATTTACCTCCCTGGGATTTAGATGGCAATGTGCGGATATGGGATGGTAATGGATACAGTATTGCCATTGTTGATATGGGGTGTTACGAATTTGGCGCTCCTTTGTACGATATTGACGAGTCTGGTTCTCATGCAGGATTATCGCTTCATCAAAATTATCCCAATCCGTTCTCATGCTCAACGAATATTTCATTTAATATTCCTAAATTTTGCGAGGATTTGCAGCTGAGAATATTTAATATAAAAGGGCAACTCGTCCGAAATCTCCCTATCACCTCTTCGATTTCTCACTCTATCGAAGTAACATGGGATGGAAAAGACCACAATGAAAAAGCATTATCAAATGGTATTTATCTGTATCAGTTGACGGGAAAAAACTACACCTCAAAAATTATGAAAATGATTCTGTTAAGGTAGTATATGCGAAATATTGATCTTATAGCTGAGAAAAATAAAATTACTGAATTTATAAAAACCTATTTCAAGAACGCTGGATTTTCCAAAGGAATCATCGGACTGTCCGGGGGTGTGGACTCATCTTTGGTTGCCTATCTTGCGGTTGAAGCACTTGGTAAAGAAAATGTAATTGGTGTGCTTATGCCCTACAAAACAAGCAGGGATGACAGCTTCGAAGATGGGAAGCTGGTTGCCGAAAAACTGGGAATCAAATACTATGTTCGTGAAATCACACCCATGGTCGATGCCTATTTTGACACTTATGAATCCGAAGCAGACAAACTCCGAAAAGGAAACATGAAAGCCAGGATGCGCATGTGCACGATCTATGACCTCGCAGCAAAAGAGCATGCATTGGTTCTCGGAACGGGAAATAAAACCGAGCTTCTCCTCGGATATGTTACACAATTTGGTGATGGCGCTTGCGCACTCGAACCAGTCGGGTGTTTGTATAAATCCGAAGTATGGAAGCTGGCAGAAATGATGCACGTTCCCGAAAATATCATAAAGAAAACTCCCACTGCTGATCTGTGGGAATATCAAACTGATGAAGAAGAACTCGGGCTCTCGTACAGCGATGCAGATGAAATTTTGTATGCTCTTTATGAAAAAAAGCTGCCAAATGAAAAATTACTGTCACAGGGATTCACACAAGAACAGATCCGGCACATTATCTCCATCGTTGAAAGAAATCGCTTCAAACAATCTGTTCCGCCAAATCCCGAAACCTATACTATTTAAATAAGAAAGATATCCTATGAAAACCTATATCGGAATATTCCAACCCAAACGCTGCCAGATTTGCAAAAGACACAAAGCAACCCGCACATGCCCGAAAACTCATCGGCAGATCTGCTTTCATTGCTGTAATGAAATCCGCATCAAAATGGAGTGTCCACACGACTGCAAATACGCGCTCAAAAGCGCACAGGACAAGAATTCGCTTCAGTTGAACAATTACTCGGAATCAATTGTAGAACAGCAGGAGCTGCTTGATCTTCATCTTAAGAACTGGCTTAAGACCGAGAATCCGCTCTTTGAAAATAACACCCCAAAATCATATGCAGAAACGGAAGAAGGAAAAAAGAAGATCAATTCTTTTCTAAAAAGACACGAGCAGGCATTAAAGGGTGCGCTCTCTTATAATTATGTTCGAGAACGGCTTGGCATCCCGCATGAAGAAAGAGTTCAGCAAACCCATGAGGATGTTGCAAACCATTTCATGAAAATGGTCATTAATTTTGATTATGAAGACACACTACCCCTGCTTGTTCGTCATGAGCTATACAAAAATGAGGATTTCACGCAGAATTATATCAAAAGAAATCTCGCAAATAAAACATTCAAGTCCATCAGAGAATTTGATATCATCCGCTCTGCGCTCAGCAAAGAACAGGATCAGGCAATTGTGGAATTCGAGATAAATGGGAAATATTCTCTATCGCTTATTCTAAAAAGAACAAATAGTCACTGGTTGATCAAAGAAAAGGTATTTGGCGAATCGGGCATGGTTCTCTCAGAGAGCGAATTTGTCCAGCGGATTGCCTATAAATACGCACAGCAGCATTTTGAAAAAGCGTATAATGATCTGAAGAAATACCTACAGGTTTTCCCCGACTCTGCTGATCTTCACTACTATTTTGGCATATACTACTCTACAAAAGGAAAAATTGAAAAAGCAAAAGAGCATTTTTTCAATGCAATGGAATTGGACCCGGAATTCACAGAAGCAAAATACAACTACGCATTCCTCTTTCAAGCAGAGGGAAATATCCAGAAATGCCGTGAGCTCTATGAAGAAATCCTCGAACAAAAAGAAGAAAAGAAAACCCTTAACAATCTTGCTGTTATATATGAACAGGATGGGCAGCTTGAACAGGCGCTCGTACTGCTGAAAAAAGCCCTGGAGCTGGATCCGGATTTCGAACTGGCACAAAAGAATTTAGAAAGAATCAATGAGAAAAAGAACACTGCTCAAAACCCTTCCGAAAGTAACGAAGCACCTTCTTCATAATAAGCCGATCAACTCTGTCACAGAAATAAAGATCACGCGACTCTGCAACCAAAGATGCAGGCAATGTAATATCCATGAAGATCGAGAGGGAAAGCCCTATATGAGTTTCTCTGATTATATGCTCGTGCTGCGAAGACTGAAGAAATACGGCAGTCTTGTCGGCATGATAAGCGGTGGTGAACCTCTTTTACATCCCGATATTATAGAAATCATAAGACAAGCAAAAGAAGTTTTTCCTCTTTCTGTTTCCATTGTAACCGGACTTTATTTTGACTTTAATAAAATTTCAGAAATAATCGATTTCTGCCTGAAAAACGGTATAAATATACAAACTTCTCTTGATGGATTGGGTGAAATCGGGTCATATCTACGGGGTGTTGAAAATCATCCTGAGATTATATTGTCCAACATGAAGAAGATCACAAAACGCAAGAAGGAATTGGATTCATCATCTTTTACCTATGTGAATTGCGTACTCAGCGCGAAGAATCTCGATCAAGTTCCTGAAATAATAAAAGCCAGCAAGAATGCCGGCTGGGAAGTGACCATTGGTTTATATCACTCTTTACTCGACACAACCAAAGAGGATGACGAGATGAAGATCACTGATGCAGATGCTTTGCAAAAAACCATAGATTTTCTTACAGACAATCCTTCAATCCTCAATCTGAACAGTTTTATTGAAGGTATACCTCGCATTATAAAAAATGATTTCCCAGATTTCTGCCCATTCGTTGATGGCAAACGTACTGCAACCCGCTTCACTATTATGCATAATGGCGAAGTTCATCTTTGCAAAGGAGATGCTGTCGGAAATTTGCTCGAACAAGACCTTGATGAAATAGTGAATAGTAAACAATATGAAAATACTCTTCTTGAATATCTCTCATGTGATGGGTGCTGGAGCAGTTGCTACACGCAGAAATACTTGCTTTTTCATCCTCAGAATTTCACACAGGTATTTGAGCACGGCAAAAAACTTCTTAATCTCAAAAGTGCCACGAAGGAAGGAGTGTGAAAAGTTATCTCGACATTACCCTCGAAGCCGCTCAAAAAGCAGGGGCGATCATCAAAGATAATTTTCATAAGAATAAACTAATAGATTATAAGGGAAGGATCAATCTCGTCACAAATGTAGACATGGAAGCTGAAAGAACAGTGATAGAAACCATCAAGAATTATTATCCCGCGCATAACATTCTTACTGAGGAGACAGAGTATAACCAGAACCCGGATCAAGAATATTGCTGGGTTATCGATCCGCTGGATGGCACTACAAATTATGTGCACGGATTTCCATTTGTGTGTGTCTCAATCGCTCTTCAAAAAGATGGCGAGAGTATTGTTGGTGTTGTATATAATCCCATCCTCGATGAACTTTTTTACTCCGAGAAAGGTAAAGGCAGTTTTAGAAATAATGAACCAATCTCAGTCTCTGACAATGCAGATTTCTCAAAATCCCTTTTGGCTACCGGATTCCCTTATGATATGTTGAATGAGGAGAGAAATAATATCAAAAATTTCTCAAACGTGATCAGAGAATGCAGAGGGATACGTCGTCCCGGCGCGGCTGCACTCGATTTATGTTATGTTGCCCGTGGTATATTTGACGGTTACTGGGAACTCGAACTTTTCCCCTGGGACACTGCAGCAGGAATACTTATTTTGGAAGAAGCAGGAGGAAAAGTGAGCACATTTGATGGTTCGAAGTTCTCAATTTTTGATAAAGAGATAGCAGCTTCGAATGGAAAGATACATAAGGAGTTGCTGAAAGTATTGGTACAAAAGAAGGGGTCGCAGAAGACGCATCAAACGTTTTGCCACACGGCATTTACAGAAAAACCGACCTCATAAAAACACTGGAAATTCTCGAAGCAACTTTTGCCAGTACGGAGTCTCCAAGACTAAGTCGTTTGATCGGAAATTCTTTGCGAAAACTCAGGTAAAATTTCTCAAATTTCATAAAATTTTCGAACGTTGAAACAATTTTTAAGACAATAATAAAAAGAGGACCGAATTTCTTCAGTCCTCTTTTAGAAAATGTGAAGAGGAGAAAATGTGAGATGGCGATGTGCCGAAAGTGCAATAGCAAAATAGAGAAATGTTCAGAAAATCATTTCGAGGATTCAAACGTCCATTTTGAAGGATTCCTGATCATAGTAACAAGCATAGCAATGATATGATCATATCTATCAAATAGGATTTTATAAATCTTTTCATCAATATATTTGCAATTGAAAGAAAATTCTAACCAAACTTGTGTCTCTGCTGCTTCACCTTCAGAGTCTGACAACTTGGAAATAAATGCTTTTTCATATCTTCGTTTACGGAAAGCTTCCGCAATATTCGATGAAACAGATCGAGAACTTCTTCTTATCTGATCCGTTAAAGAATAGAGTTATTCTTTGGGATACGATTTTGTGATTTTGAAAATCTCCATCGCCGTATCGAATGATAGCCTGAAAACTTCTAAATCTTGGTGTGTTTGTATTTTCAAATTTCCTCCCTCAATGTATTTGATTCCTTATCTGTAAAATTCAATCCCTTGCCACTTCTCATTTTCTCCTTTTCGCCTTATCTCAAATCCTTTATATGTCCTTTTCCAACTCCTTTAACCTTGCACCCTAATTTCAGATATTTCTTTATTATTTCATCAGAAAGGAAATTCGAGCAGTCAATAATGAGTGGGGTTCCCTCTGACATATTTACAACTTTCTCCGGCTCGAGTTCCATGTATTCAGAATGCCCAACTGCGAATATGATCACATCTGTTCCTTTTAATGCTTCCTTTAGAGATTTTTCAATTGGAACATTTTCCATTTCCGGCCAATATTCCACATAAGGATCATGCGTTTTGACTATTGCCCAGTACTCATTCAAGAATTTTATCAATGTTTCGGAAGGCGAATGACGCGTATCACCAAGATCTTCGAGATATGAGACCCCTAGAACAGCAATTCTTACATCTTTTAGCTCGGGATACTCCTCGCTGATCAAATCGATCGTATGGAGCGGCATTGTGTCGTTAACATCCACGGAATTGATCGCTATCTTTAGTTTATCATCAATA
>Ga0207996_1002752_pt1 | contig 10185 bp, 9 predicted proteins | sample AntAceMetag02UKG_FD_184773 | JGI IMG/M metagenome (GOLD analysis project Ga0207996, IMG submission 184773) | Saline lake microbial communities from Ace Lake, Antarctica - Antarctic Ace Lake Metagenome 02UKG (SPAdes) (version 2) | ecosystem: Environmental > Aquatic > Non-marine Saline and Alkaline... | reverse complement strand
GCGGCTTACATTTTCAGACAGCGTACAAGAAGGCGTAAAAAATTCAAAGGCTATATTTATAGCGGTAGGTACCCCGCCAAAGGAAAAAGGAGAGGCTGATTTAAGCGCGATTGAGGATGTTGCTGAAGAGATAGCAATATATATGGATTCTTATAGGCTTATTATCCAGAAATCGACTGTTCCTATAGCAACAGGAGATTGGGTTGAATCTACTGTAAGGATGTTTAAGAAAAAGCACGCTAAATTTGATATAGCATCTAACCCTGAGTTTTTAAGAGAGGGAAGTGCTATAAGTGACTTTATGAATCCTGATAGAATAGTCATCGGTGTGGAGTCAAAAAGAGCTCAGGAGATACTTGCGAATATATACAAGCCGATAAAAGCAAAAATAGTATTTACAGACGTAAAGAGCGCGGAGCTTATAAAGCATGCTTCTAATTCCTTCTTAGCTATGAAGATATCTTTTATCAATTCCCTTTCTAGGATCTGTGACGCCTCAGGGGCAAATATAGACAAAGTAGCAGAGGGCCTTGGTATGGACAAGAGGATAGGAAAGGAATTCTTAAAAGCAAGTCTTGGATATGGCGGTTTTTGCTTTCCAAAAGACTTAGCTGCTTTTATTAACATATGCGAACGTTTAGGATATAACCCGGAACTCTTAAAAGCTACGGCAAGAGTAAATGAACAGCAGAAAGAATTTTTCTTCAGAAAGATAAAGAAGGCCCTCTGGAACATAAACGGGAAGAAGGTCTCTGTTTTGGGCCTTTCATTTAAACCAAACACAGACGATATAAGGCTCTCTCCGGCGATAAGTATTGTAAGGATGCTAAAAAGAGAGGGTGCCAAGGTCTCTGTATTTGACCCTAAATCAATGGAAAAAGCCAAGCAGGAGCTTAAGGGAGTAGATTATTGCGATAGCGCATACGAGGCGATAGAAGGCGCTGATTGTCTTGTCCTTGCCACAGATTGGCCACAATTTGCTAAACTAGATCTTAAGCGTGTAAAGCGCTTGCTAAAAAGGCCTATTATCGTTGACGGAAGGAACATGTTCGACCCGCTTTATATGAAAAAATTAGGCTTTAAATATTTCAGCATCGGCAGGAGTTGATAAAAAGGAGAGAAGCAATGATACAAGGCGTAAAAATAAAGAAACTAAAAATCATCCCGGATGATCGCGGCAGACTTATGGAGATACTCCGTAATGATGATGATATGTTCATAAAATTCGGCCAGGTCTACATGACAACCGCAAAACCAGGGGTAGTAAAGGCATGGCACTGGCACAGTAAGCAATTCGATTCTTTTACCTGTGTTTCAGGCAAGATGCGATTGGCGCTTTATGACGCACGTGAAGACTCGCCTACAAAGGCAAGCATAGAAGAGTTTGAAATAAGCCTGGCGAATCCTATGGTAGTGCAGATACCCCCGGGGGTCTACCACGGTTTTAAGTGTATCAGCGAAGAAGAAGCTATAGTCATAAATAACGTGACCATACCTTATAACCATAGCGACCCGGATGAGATGCGCATAGATGAATATGATAATGATATAGATTATGATTGGAGAAAATAATATGGACAATATAAAAGGGGTTGTTTTAGCGGGTGGATTAGGATCGCGCCTTTATCCATTGACTTCTATTACTAATAAGCACCTTTTACCTGTATGGGACAAGCCGATGGTCTATTATCCGATAAAAACCCTTGTGGATGCTGGGATAAGAGATGTCATGATAGTTACCGGAGGCAACAACGCCGGAGATTTTTTAAGGCTTCTGGGCAATGGTAAGGAATTAGGGCTTAAGCATATAGAATACGCTTATCAAAAAGGGGAAGGTGGCATCGCGGACGCGCTACGCCTGACAGAGGATTTTATTGACGGGAATAAGTCAGTTATTGTGCTTGGCGATAACATTATAGAAAAATCCATCAAAAAGTTTGTCGATAGATTTAGGCAGCAGGATAGCGGTGGACGCATACTAATAAAAAAGGTTCCTGATCCTGAGCGTTTCGGAGTGGTGGAGTTTAATAAAAAAAAGAACAGGATTATAAAGATTGCGGAGAAACCAAAAAAACCAAAGACTCATTATGCGGTAACAGGTATATATATGTATGATGGCAGGGTATTTGACATAGTAAAGAGCTTAAAGCCTTCCGCAAGGGGGGAGCTTGAGATTACGGATGTCAACAACGCGTATATTAAACACGGTCAGATGGAATACGATGTATTATCAGGCTTTTGGACAGACTCAGGTACCTTTGAGTCATTGCTAAGAGCTAATAATCTTGTTGCACGAAAAGAACTTAATACTTAATACTTACAACTTAATACTTTGTAACTTACAACTTAATACTTACAACTTAATACTTTATAATTAACTCTTAAACTTTTGGAACTTAACTATGAGAATACCTTCACTTGACATGAAGGCGCAACTTGCGCCGATAAGAGACGAGATAGACCTGGCAATTGCCCGCGTGCTTGATCACGGTGGCTTTATATTAGGCAAAGAGGTGCAGGAGTTTGAACAGGCAGTCTCTGCCTATACATTGTCAAGGCATGCTATCGGTGTTTCAAATGGTACAGATGCTATCGCCTTAGCGCTTCAAGCGCTTGGAGTAAAACAGGGCGATAAGGTCTTATGCCCTACTTTTACCTATTTTGCTACTGCCGGAGCGGTTGCAAGCATTGGAGCTATCCCTGTTTTTATTGATATAGACCCAAAAACCTACTGTATAGCCCCAGGATCTGTAAAAGAATATTTAGAGCGGTTACCTAAAACCGAAAACCTAAAACCGAAAGCTATTATTCCGGTTCATTTATATGGTCAATGCGCGGAGATGGATAGTATAATGGCTATAGCTGATGAGTTTGATCTTAATGTAATAGAGGACACTGCCCAGGCATTTGGCGCAACTTACAAAGGTAAAGAAGCAGGCCTGCCCGCCAGCAACAAGGCGGGAATCATAGGTGATGTGTCTACCGTAAGTTTTTTCCCGGGTAAAAACCTTGGCGCATGTGGTGACGCGGGCATGGTCCTTACTAACAAAGAAGAATTAGCATCGAGGATTAGATGCATTAGAAACCAAGGTGCCTCCAGTAACGATAAATATCAGCATGTATTAATAGGGCACAATAATAGACTAGACGCGATACAAGCTGCAATATTGGCTGTTAAGCTTAAATATATCGATATTTGGAATACAAAGAGAGCTGAAAACGCCTCATATTACAATGAACAGTTTTCTGATTTGGGGCTTACAACACCATATGTGCCTGATACGAATACCCATATTTATCATCAGTATATGATACGTGCAAAGAATAATGTATCCAGAGATAGTATTATGAATCACTTGAAGGAAAAAGGTATAGACTCGCGCGTATTTTATCCCCTGCCTTTGCATTTACAGCCCTGCTTTGATTATCTAAGGTACAAAAAAGGAGATTTCCCTGAATCAGAAAGAGCAGCAGAAGAGGTATTCTCTCTGCCTGTTTATCCCGAACTTACAAGAAAACAGATGGACTATGTAATTGAAGGCGTCAAAGAAGGCATTGTGGCCCGGAATTAATTATTAAGCAATTTCAACGCCACTGTCTTTGCGAGGAGCGATAGCGACGAAGCAATCCCAAAAAACTTAATACTTTTTTAAACTAGGAGAGACATAATGCGTTTACTAGTAACAGGCGGAGCCGGCTTTATAGGTTCAAACTTTATAAGGTATATTTTAAATAATTATTCTGATTATAAGATAATCAACTTTGACAAGCTGACGTATTCAGGGAATTTAAATAACCTAAAAGACGTTCAGGAGAGTGGTAATTATAGGTTCATAAAAGGAGATATATGTAGCACAAAACAGGTAGAAGCTGCTGTAAAGGATTGTGATTGTATAGTAAATTTTGCTGCTCAAACGCATGTGGACCGATCGATAAAAAGTTCAGAGGAATTTGTAAAGACTAATATAGAAGGGGTGCGAGTCCTGCTTGATGCCGCGAGAAAATATAAGGTAGATAGATTCCTCCACATATCTACGGATGAAGTATATGGGGACATTGAAAGAGGCCTATCAAGGGAAGACGACCGATTATTGCCTAATTCCCCCTATGCGGCCAGCAAGGCAGCGGCAGACTTATTATGCCGCTCGTATTTTCAAACCCATAAGTTTCCGGTTATCATAACAAGGAGCTCAAATAACTTTGGACCTTATCAATACCCGGAGAAGGTTATGCCGCTTTTTATTACCAACGCGATAGAGGATAGGCAATTACCTCTTTATGGCGATGGAAAGAATGTCAGGGATTGGGTTTATGTGCTGGATAATTGTTATGGGATAGATGTTGTTTTGCACAAAGGAAAACCCGGTCAAATATATAACATAGGCGGTGGTAATCTCTTAAAAAATATGAAGATAGCAAAAGATATAATTAAGTGCCTTGATAAGAGTGACGAGACAATAAAATTTGTTAAAGACAGGCCCGGTCATGACCGTAGATACGCCCTTTCATCCGATAAGCTACAAGGATTAGGCTGGAAACCGGAACATAGTTTTGATAAGGCATTAAAGATGACAATAGAATGGTATCTCTCCAATCAATGGTGGTGGAAACCCCTAAAACGCAAGGCGAAGATCATTAAGTGGTAGTTTGTGTCATCCTGATGAGCGTTGGTGACCGAGGCAATCCCAAACTAAGAGTAAACCATGAAAAGAATACTAATAATCGGCTCAGAAGGCATGTTAGGAAGTGCGCTATTATCCAGTTTCAAAGGCCCTGACATTGAGGTTATAGGCACTGATATAAGAGCTGAGAAAAATCCTCTGGATATTACAAAGCCTGATGATACTACTGATTTTATTAAACAGGTACGACCCGATGTTGTAATTCACGTGGCAGCCTATACAGATGTAGATGGATGCGAGCTCAATCTTAATGATGCGTACCTTATAAACTCAGAGGGCACCAAGAATATTGCTAATGCCTGCAAGCAGATAGGCGCCTTTTTAATCTATATCAGTACGGATTTTGTTTTTGATGGAAACAAGGTTATGCCATATATAGAAGATGATGTGCCGTCCCCTATTAGTATATATGGCAGATCAAAGTTGCAAGGGGAGCAACGAGTCAGACAGCTATTAGAGCAATATCTTATTATACGAACAAGCTGGTTATTTGGTGAAAGCGGTAAAAACTTTGTAGATACCATTATAAAAAAAGCAGAATCAGGCGAGCCCTTAAGAGTTGTCGATGATCAGAGAGGCTCTCCAACTTATGCGAAAGATTTAGCCGATGCAATTGTTGCAATATTGCTTACAGCGCATGACGTAAAACTTACAACTTTGCATATAACCAACTCCGGTTCATGCACTTGGTATGACTTTGCAAAAGAGATAATAAGGGGCAAAGGCATGAAAGGCGTAAATGTAGAGCCTGTTTCGTCAGATCAGATAAAGAGGCCTGCTAAGCGTCCTAAAATGTCTATTTTGGATAACACAAGATTTATAAAAGCATCTGGTGGATCTCTGCCTTCTTGGCAGGATGCTTTAGCGCGTTATCTGTCTTCTGAGGAACGCTAATTATTTATTTGACAAGATAATCGGTATATGGCATGATAATCACCAAGTAGGGACTGTCCTGACGTAATTTGACAATAATTGATTTTTCTCTTGCAAAACGACTAAAACATGCTATAATTTGATAGAAACTGTCACAAAATGACAGTTACAGTTAAATATATGGAAAACATTATTGAAAAAATTATTGAAAAGATTCCCCAGGATATCTTTACGGACGATGTCTTAATAAACTTATTGCAGGGAACCCCAGCCCGTAGATACGGTATCGTCAAAAGGGCTATCTCTGCTGGAAAGATCATCCATATAAAAAGGGGTCTCTACGCGCTGGCAGAGAGATACCAGCGTAAGAGCATTAATCTTTTTGAGATGGGCCAGATTATCTATGGCCCATCTTATATTAGTTTTGAGTCAGCGCTCAATTATCACCGGTGGATTCCTGAGGCAGTTTATTCAGTTGCCAGTGCTTGTGTAAAAAATAGCAAGGAGTTTTTTACTCACTATGGTACATTTAGTTACAAGCGTATTCCTTTTTCAATGATCTATCTTGGCGTCGAAAGGCTCAGTTCGCCTGATGGGACATTTTTAATGGCATCTCCCTGGAAGGCCCTCGCTGATTATGTATATGCTTACAAGAAGGAATGGAAAGGCATTGATCCTGTCATCAAAAGTCTTCGCGTAGAAAAAGAGAACTTAGAGGATGCCGACAAAGAGTTACTTTCTCATATGGAAGAGCAGTATAATAACGCCCGGGTAAAAAGATTTATCAGAGGCATTAAAAAGGACCTAGGTTTATGAGCGTAAAAATCATTCAGGAACGTTTAGATTCTTACCAGTGCCGTTCTCAGCAGGAAGAGGAGAATGCCTTAAGGGAGATTACCCAGGAAGTTGCCTTGTCCGCGCTATCAAGAACTGATTTCTTTAAGTTTGCGGGTTTTCAGGGTGGAACATGCCTACGCATCTTTTACAGCCTGGCACGTTTTTCAGAGGATCTTGACTTTATCCTAAAACAGCCTGATAAAGATTTTAAGTTAAAACCTTATTTGAAATCATTGGAAATCGAGATGCAGGCCTATGGCTATCGCCTTGAAGTTATTGATCGCTCAAAAGCAGACAGCACGGTCAAAAAAGGTTTTTTAAAGGATAACTCGTTAGGAAAGGTTTTATCTTTAGAGCACCTAAAGGGCGTTACTAATTCGCGCAAGATCAAAATCAAACTGGAAGTGGATACCAATCCACCAAGAGGGAGCATCTTTGAGAACAAATTTCTGGATTTTCCTTTTCCATTTGCTGCGACTGTCCAGGACCTACCAAGTTTATTTGCCGGTAAAAACCACGCTCTCTTATGCCGTGAATACACCAAAGGAAGGGATTGGTATGATTTTCTATGGTATGTGAGCCGGAAGGTTTCCATTAATTTTGAATTTTTGTCGTCTGCGCTAAATCAGATTGGGCCTTGGCGCGGCCAAGGATTAGTTGTTGATAAACTTTGGTATTACCAGCAGATGAAACAGAAGATCTGTGATGTTAACTGGGGTGAGATCAAAGAGGAATTGGCAAGATTTCTAAAGCTCGAAGACGTAAAAACATTAAAGATCTGGAATGAGGAATTCTTTCTGGATCGTCTGGAAAAGCTCAAGTAAATAGCGCTACATCTCATTGCTTGATACGAGAAAAAATCGGGACTACCCCATTTTTTCAATAATAGCATTACCTGCTGTATTTTCGCTAAAATGTTGGTCATTTCGGAAAATCATTTGACAAAATGTATATTTATGCTATACTTTTAATACACACTAAAACTAAATCGAGATTTTTATATGAATATAAATCAATTAATTGAATTTGACCGTCTTGCGAAAGAAGACAGTAAAAGATATAGTAAGAAGCGCCCACTTTGTATTGAAATCGCCCAGGAAAAAGGAGCCCATTTTATTGGAATCGTTGGTCCTCGCGGGGCAGGCAAGACAATCATACTTAAGCAGCTAGCTTTTTCAGATAAGAATTCTTTTTATATCTCATTAGATACATTAGAAGATGATCTTTTCGGTACCATAAAAATTTTGCATGAAACCATGCGAATTAATTTATTCCTGCTTGATGAAGTCCACATTTATCCTCAATTCGAAGCAGATCTTAAGAAAATATACGATGTTTTCAATATAAAGGTGATTTTTACCAGTTCTACAGCATTAAGCATGTATGAGTCTGGCTACGATCTTTCACGGCGCGTTATACTTAAGATGCTTTTCCCGTTTTCTTTACGTGAATACATTGAGTTTAAGTATGGGCAGGAATTTAGTGCTTTGACCTTAAGAGATATTGTAGAAAATAAATTTCCTCCGGATATTCTCAAGGCAGGGGAGCATTTTTTATCATACATACAAGGTGGCGTCATGCCTTTTGCTTTAGAAGAGCCCCAGCCTCTGGCGATTCTGGAAAATATTCTCTATACTGTTATTAATAAAGACATACCAAAGATAAGGGGGCTGATGACAGGCGAACTTGATAAGATAAGAGATCTGATTCGCTTTATTGGGCTTTCCGGAATAGACGGAATAAATTATTCTTCAGTATCTAAAAATATTCATATTACTAAATATAAGGCAGAGCAATATATTGCGTTATTGGAGCGTGCGTTTATTTTACATAGAATCTTTCCTATTGGTAGCAATGTTATGAAAGAGCCGAAGGTAGTTATGGCGTTGCCATACAGATTGCTGTATAGACCATTACAAGAAGCTATTGGTGGTTTGCGAGAGGATTTTTTTGTAGGCTCATCCAAGGCATTGGCTAAGGAGATATTTTACCTTAAATCTACGCGCGGAGAAAAAACGCCGGATTATCTCATTCGTGATTTGGAAGATATTGTTTTAGAGATAGGAGGCAAGAGTAAAGGAAGAAGCCAGTTTAAAGGCATTAGCGTGAAAGATAAGATTATACTTACGGACTCTTATGATATCACTGGTATACGGCGCCCCTTATTTCTTGTTGGCATGATAAGCAACCCCTAACCCGAGAAAAACTTGTGAGTGTTTCAGTGATAAGACGAATAGTGCGGGTGTGGATTGTCCCATTTTTTCAAAAAGCAATTTCAACGTCACTGTCTTTGCGAGGAATCTGAAGTAGAATAGTAATTCAAACACCACTGTCTTTGCGAGGGAGCGATAGCGACCGCGGCAATCCCAGACTTCAGAATAAAATGTTAAACGGGTTTCAGAAGTAACTCATGTAACCTTAATTAACCTTTGTAACTTTTGTAACATATTATTAAGCGAGGTAAAATCACAGTGCGCATACTAATAACCGGTATAGCAGGTTTCGTCGGAAGCCATTTAGCGGATCTCTTGCTTACAAAAAAAGACGTTCTTGTATATGGCATCGATCGCCCGGGCGCTGACACAAAAAATATCGATCATATAAAGAGCAAGATCAAGCTATACCAGGAATGTGACATTACGATTAAACGTGATATCAAACGCCTCCTTGCCAGAGTAGCACCGGATTATATTATTCATCTTGCCGCACAGTCGTCACCATTTTTATCTGAACAATATCCTGAAGATACAATAGCGACAAATATTATTGGACTGGTAAATATATTCGAGTCATTATCTATCTTACGCTTTAAGCCAAAGGTTATAATAGCAGGTTCGTCTGATGAGTACGGCCGTATGGGTAATAGTAATGTGCCCATAAGAGAGAATTGTAAGCTAGCCCCTACTAACCTGTATGCCTTAACAAAAGTAACCCAGGAATTACTTGGGCTTAAGGTCTATATCAAGCAGGGGTATAATGTGATAGTGACAAGGCCTTTTCATACAACAGGGCCCAAGCGGCCGGAGAGGTTTGTCTGTTCAAGCCTGGCAAAGCAGGTTGCGCTGATAGAGAAGACTAAGCAAAAGCCGATAATCTCTGTAGGAGATCTTAATATTATGCGGGATTTTACTGATGTTCGGGATGTAGCTAATGCTTATTGGCTTATTATGAAAAAAGGTAAATCTGGTCAAGTATATAATATATGCTCTAAAAGGGCACGTTCTTTAAAAGAGATACTTGATATATTATTATCATTATCGAAGGTAAAGGTGGATGTAAAGACCGATCTGGATAGGATGCGGTCAAATGACGCGCCTCTGTTCGTTGGTGATCCCACAAAGCTGGAGAAGCTTACCGGCTGGAAGGCTAAGATACAACTTGAGCAAACATTGAAAGACCTATTAAGCTATTGGAGAAAAAATATATGATACACTCGTCATTGAGAGAAAACATAACGACCGCGACAATCCCAAAAAAACTAAAAAAACTTATAGATTCAAAGAAGGCAAGGATTTGCGTAGTAGGTTTAGGTTATGTAGGGCTACCCATAGCTGTAGAGTTCGCGAAGAAGGGATTTTTTGTTTATGGTTTTGATACACAGGTCTCGAGAGTAAGAAAGCTCAAAGACGCTTTTTCTTATATATCAGACATATCATCTATCCAGATTAAAGCCTTAATAAGAAGGAAGACGCTTACCCCGACTACAGATCAGTCAGTTTTAAAAGACGCTGACGTTGTAATAATATGCGTGCCGACACCATTAAAGAACAAAAGGATTCCGGACATATCCTAT
>Ga0207996_1002751_pt1 | contig 10187 bp, 9 predicted proteins | sample AntAceMetag02UKG_FD_184773 | JGI IMG/M metagenome (GOLD analysis project Ga0207996, IMG submission 184773) | Saline lake microbial communities from Ace Lake, Antarctica - Antarctic Ace Lake Metagenome 02UKG (SPAdes) (version 2) | ecosystem: Environmental > Aquatic > Non-marine Saline and Alkaline... | reverse complement strand
CCGGGTGAATCAATCAAGGTTACAGATTCAAAATTATTCCTAAGCGCGATAATGCTCCAGTTCATACTGCCTTCCACCACATACCGCCTATCCACAATAACCACCTTATCATGCAGCTTGCGCCCCTGTGGAATAAAATACACTTCACACCCGGCCTCTTTCAGTATCTTAAACTCATCCTCACCTATAAGTTCTTCATAACTCACATCCGGAAACTTCGTATTTAAATAAATCCTTACCTCCACGCCCCTCTCTTCAGCCTCAACCAGATCATTCAAGAGTAGCTTAACCGGATTATTCGCCTTTAACTGCGTACTAATATGATACATCCCTATAACAACCGACTCCTTTGCATTATCAATCAACTCAATAACCGCCTCTTCATATTCCCGATCAGATATATCCTTCACCCTACCCGAATAAAATTCCCCACCAAAACAAAAACCCTCACCGATTATGGCAAGGGTTAATATAAAAACAACTATCAGAATTTTGGATTTCAATCTGTATCTCCGTTCTAATGATAGATACAAAGTTTCGAAATGGTACTATTACAGATGCTAGTGACCATCAGGGTGGGTAAACGATTATCAGCCATTAATTTTATACACCATTTTTTATTTATACCTTCTCAGAATTCTATCCCGATCTTCGTTTTCTTTATCCCCTTTATAATAGATTTCTACAAATTCTATGACATCATCCTGTTCGTAGTATGCATATATCACTCGGATACCGCTTGCGGCGCCTTTGCCTTTTAATGCCTTGCAGGCGAATTTTCTGGCTTTATATATCTTGGGGTGTTCAATGCCGAGATCGGATATTCTGACAACACCTTTATTGTCGATATTCTTCTTGTGAATAAGCTTCAGCTGATTAGCGATAAAGGCGTTCAGATCTTCGTCAAGTGTCCTAAACTTTTTAGCAAGCTTCTTGAAATCCTTCTCGAATTCAGTGAGTTTACGTATGTCATTGAATATCGTCGTCACTGTAATCCCTCACCGAATAGGGCGGGGTACGATAGAAAACTGATTCATAATCTATTGTTTCTCCTTCTTCCGTTGTCTGCCAAGGAACGTCATTATGCGAATAGTCACTTATTTGCTTCGCATTCATATCTGAAAGTGAATTTATGACATCATCAATAAGCTTCTGTTCATTCCCTGTAATATTAATTTTGCTCATATTCGGAGGCCTTAGAGGCAAATACTTAGTTTGAGGATACTGGAAGTAGCTGTCCTGAACCTTTTCTAAGTCTTTTCCTTCCATATCTTCAACGATCTTGATAAATTCAGTCGGAGTCGGGCCATAATGATTTTTAATATATGTAGCTCCGATTAACTGCTCCTCATACTTCTCATAGTAGTTAAAATCAATGAAGTAAAGAAGCTTATACAAAACCGACTCTCCCACGTTTGGCTTTGATCCGACCTTGCTTAAAACATAGATCAAAATCTCTTTGAACTTATCAAGATTTTTCTGCGGAACGCTTATTCTTATACAGGTTTTTTCTTTTGGTTTCTTCTCCTCAGTCTTTTCAAGCACTACCTCTATATCCTTACTCAAATCAAGAAGGATATCTGTAGTTATATGGAAGACTTTAGATATCTTGGCAATTTCCTCAGCGCTGATTTTCCTGTCTCCGTTTTCTATTTGAGATATCGCTACCCTGCTAATACCCAGTTCTTTAGCAAGGGCCTCTTGAGAAAAGCCCAATCTCTCCCTGGTCGCTTTAATCTTCTGTGACAACTTTTTATAGAAGATATCCATCTTTAACACCTCCTTTTAAGGTCACTTAAAGCATAGCATATGTAAGATTATATGTCAAGTGTTTGTTTGATTTTATTACAGTAGCATGGAAAGGCCTAAGGTGTATATAGTCGAAACCTTGCCCTATTGGATGATAAGGACAAGGTGTCGAATTGGTCCACATGGTGGAGGCGGCGGAAATCGAATCCGCGTCCTCTGACATCCCAGAAACAGTATCTACATGTTTAGTCAGCCTATTAGTCTCGCTTGATACTCTCCGACAGACGGGATAGTATCAAACAAAGCCCTTTTATGCTCCTCATCCGCCGCAAAAAGACATAAATCAGCGGACCAGCCTGCTAACGGCGTCTATCAAGTCTCACAGGCAAGACCTGTAGACGGGTCACCTTATTAGGCGACAGCTACCGCCTCACTGAAAGCAAGAATGCCCTCAGCTTCAGCTACTGCATTGTAGTTGGCGTTTTATTTGTGCCAGGTGTTTTTCGAGGCCTCCTGACAACCTCGACATGCTGCTCTTCCCAAGCTTATCTGAGTCGAAACCTTTCGCCCCCAAATTTGCGTAGAAAAATTTGTATCTTGCCTCCTACCCTTTATATCTCTTCGCTCTTGATATGTCTCTTTCTGCTTCCTTGCGTTTTATTGCATCGCGCTTATCGTAATGTTTCTTTCCCTTTGCGATTGCCAGCTCGACTTTCGCAAAACTTTTTTTGAAATAGACCTTTAAAGGTATCAGCGCAAGCTGCTTTTGAGACATCTGGGCTATAAGATAATCTATCTCCTGTCTATGTAAAAGAAGTTTCTTAGGCCTTAGCTCATCCTGCGCTGTTTTAAGGGTATATTCATAAGGACTTACATACATATGGTAGAGAAAAATCTGGCCTTTCTCTACCTTGGCAAAGCTCTCAGCCAAGCTCGCTTTACCGGCCCTTATAGACTTGACTTCAGGCCCCTTAAGCTCAAGACCTGCCTCTATAGTCTCTACTATAAAATAATCCCGCCTCGCAGCCCTATTAGTAATCGCAGTATTCTTGCTCATGTGCCAGTCTTAATATACCAAAAAACCGACCAAAAATCAAGCTTATAACTTGACACTTCTTACATTGTCAAAAGTGTCAAGTTTAGGGAATTGACTTATAATGTGAATAAATATATACTTGGGGTTGCAAAAGCGGAAGTGGCGGAACTGGCAGACGCGCAGGCCTCAGAAGTCTGTGAGCGCAAGCTCATGTGGGTTCAACTCCCACCTTCCGCACCAGTTGATAATAGATTTAAGCCTTTTTTAAGTCCTCTTTTGCCTTTTTTAATTTCTGTGAAAATTTATCTTTTTTAAACTCTCTTGTCCAGCCCTTTATAGTAATCCAGCCACCAAAACGAATGAGATCATTACGCCAGGACCTATACCACTTTTTCCATCCTGATTTAATATCATGCAAAAAGAAGATCAGGGCTGGAAAAGAGCATATATTCAAACCTATCATAAACATGTGCTTGAATTGATAAAACCTTCCCATGATCTTTCTGATGGAATCCTGCATCTCTTCGGCGCTCATCGGCTCATCAGGCTCAAACAGAGGGAAATTGCCATCATAATACTCCCAACCTACATCCTGAATGGCGTAAACTCTTTTTTGCTTCTCAAGTCTATTTCTTAATTCTGTCCCTGGTAAAGGCCCAGGCAATAAGATCTGAATTGTGTCAATCTTAGCCTTTCTGATAAAACTTTTGATGTGCTTTATTCTATCCCTTGCCGCCATTTTGAAATTTATACCCTCCTTCATGGGATAACCAAAGATGAACATGCCGTGCACCAGAAATCCGAATCTATGGAATATCCTTGCCAGAGACACCATGTCTTCAGATCTCAAATGTTTATTCATGGCATCCAATTCTTCTTTTATAGGAGACTCGAAACCAATGGCTACTGTGTTAATGCCTGCCTGGCGCATGGCTGAAAGAAGCTCTGGGTCTTTGGCCTTATCCAGCCTTATCTGAACAGTCAGGTCCAAACGTATGCCTGTACTCTTCTGGTAATCCCTGAGCATATTGCAAAACCTTATTGTCTCATTTCGTTGCTGACCAAAAAGGTCGTCAACCACAAAAAAATGCCTTGCATCCCTCGTCTCCAAAAGAAAACTGATGCGTTCCAACAACCGTTCAGGAGAAGCATGCCTTGGCCTGCCCTTAACCGTGCAAAACTCACAGTCCATTCCGCAGCCCCTGATCCTTTCAACAGGATAAATTTTGATTTTAGCGTAACGCATCAAAGAAAAATCGGGCAAAGGAAATTTATCAAAATCAGCAATAGGTTCTCTTTCCGGAGCGCGGACAATCTTACCGCCTTCAATATAAGCAATACCTTTTACATTGCCTATATCCAGCTTGCCCTCAAGCGCTGATAAAAGTTCCCTGATAGTTTCCTCTCCTTCGCCAAAAACCACATAATCTAGACCTGAATTTAATGCCTCGGTAATATTGTCTCCCGCGAAATGCTGCCCCCCTGCAATAGTCGTAACACCCTTATCTTTATAAAACCGGGCTAGCTTATAGAGCCGCGGAATAGTGCTTGTCAATCCGCCGTAAAATCCGACAATATCAGCAGGCCTGAGATTCTGTAAAAATTCATGGTCAGCCCCGCCTGAGTCATCTACAGGGCCATATCTACGAAGATTATTTTCATCAATAACTTCAACATCCCATCTTTCCATCTCATTTACAGCGCTTGCTACGCACACCGGCCCCAGGGCCGTAGTCCTCTCAGCAATATAAGAATAAATATTAAATGCCGGAAAGGCAGGGATTATGATTCTCACTCTGTGTCTTTTCTTGGATACGTCAAACATCTATACCTCTTTTTTTTATTATACCTCTAGCAGACTAATACCAAAAGGTTTATTTTGGAATCCTGGCACGTTTTTGGCACGCAAACGCTCAAAAATTAATCCAAAATGGCTATGTAACTGGAGGCAACTGAATGTAACTGAAGGCAACTAAACGTTGATGTTTTCGGGGGTTACGGAATTTGTGCGTAAATGGGGATTTTCCCGTATATTATCCCACCTTCCGCACCAGTTTTCAACTTTATCGACGATAAAAACTCTGACCCACCCCATCCTGGCACGCAAAGTCAATAAACGACCATTTATTTATTTTAGGGATTTTGGGTGGGGCTTAATAAGTCTTATCCCTACCCAATCCTTGCCACATACTTTCCGTTCACAGGGTCGAACCCAGAGCTATCCTCAACCAACTCTGGCTTGAACCCCGCTTTCCTCAATGCTTTTAATTAGTTAATGGTAATTCACCTAGAATTAAGTTAGGATTTATACCATCTTTTGTTAGAATTATCTTTGAATTTTTACTTAAAGAATTCTCAGTAACCTCTAACTTCTTTAATACTACAGCATTACCTACAAAGTATTTCTCAGCAGCTTCATTAACGAGTTTAATAGCTTTAGCTTTCCCTTCAGCTACCTTAATCTCTGCTTGCATAGCACCATCAGCTTTCTCGATAGCAGCAAGCTTATCCTGTTTCGCAGCTTCATACCTACCTGTAGCTTCTAATTCAGCAGCACGCCTAGTCTGTTCCGCTGTCTTCTGTAAGTGCATAGCCGTCTTAATGTCTTCAGGAGGGTCTATAAGCTTAATTTCTACCTTATCTACTTTTATTCCCCATTCATCAGTTGTCTTATCCAACTCTTTCTCAAGGTTACTAGATATAGTTGCCCTAGCTACTAAACTCCCATCTAAAGTTAAAGACCCAAACTCCTGACGTAAATTAGTCTGAGCGAGTTCCTGTATAGCCTTCTTCCAATCATCAATGTTGTAATAGGTCTTCTTAATCGCAACATCTGTGGCATACGGTTTTGCCCACACAATCCCATCAACCCTAATTTCCACATTATCTTTAGTAATTACAGGCTGTGCAGGTATATCTAAAGTATGCGACCTTATATCCCGACTCTTAATCCCCTCTATTAGAGGTATTACGAAGTTTAGTCCTGGTTCAAAGTATCTGTTATACTTTCCAAATCTTTCTACAATAGCCCGTCTATGTTGTGGGATAATTTTAATACTAAAACATAACAATACTCCAATTATTGCTAGTACCAATCCAATCATCTTACCCTCCACTTGGTTAAGTAAACAATCGCCTAAAAAATTGATAATTCTCTTTCATTGAATCTCCCCGCTGCCAACGCTGTCCCCTGGACACTTTGAAGAGTAATTCCTGGACAGATTAATGCGGGATTTCCAAAACGGTACAAGAATCTTCTAGCGTGGTTTTTCTTGTTTTTTCTTGTTTGCTTCGTCTTGTGCGTTTTTGGTTGCGTTTACTTGTTTGTTGTGCTTATCTTTATCTTTCTTACCGCCTCTATAGTCTCTACTATAAAATAATCCCGCCTCGCAGCCCTATTAGTAATCGCAGTATTCTTACTCATGTGCCAGTCTTAATATACCAAAAAACCGACCAAAAATCAAGCTTATAACTTGACACTTCTTACATTGTCAAAAGTGTCAAGTTTAGGGAATTGACTTATAATGTGAATAAGTGTATACTTGGGGTTGCAAAAGCGGAAGTGGCGGAACTGGCAGACGCGCAGGCCTCAGAAGTCTGTGAGCGCAAGCTCATGTGGGTTCAACTCCCACCTTCCGCACCAATTTCTCCGAAAGACCTCTGCCGAAAAACCTTCCACATCTGGACTTATTATTCATGGTACACTTTTGGCACAAAAAGTGTCAAAAATTTGTCCAAAATGGCTATGCAGCTAGAGGTAACTGAACGCAACTGAAAGCAATTAAACGTTGATTTATATGGGAGGGTTAGGGAATTCATGCGTAAATCAACAGTTTTTGGTTAATATTTTAACATCTATCTTATCCTGTTCTCGTCCTGATATTTTTTTTATTTTTATCAGATCTTTTTGTCCTATAAAAAACACCTTTTCAGCTCCATATTTACTTCTTTTTTTATTCTTCCAGATTTCTTTAAAATTCATTTTTGGAATTGACGTTATAATATCTACTCTTATGGGTTCGTAACCTAGCTGAATAATGTGGCCTTTCTTGGCAAAATCTTTTGCAGAAAGCTTGCAACTCTTAAATCCAAATTCTTTCAATGCCTTAATAATTTTTTCTCCATTTTTAATGCCATGTTCGATCAATATATCTATATCTTTCGTATACCTGGGCCTCGCGTAAAAAGCAACTGCATAAGCCCCAATAATACAATATCTCACTTTATTTCTATTGAATAATCTTAATAGATCTTCGTAATCCTTTTCTACTCTCATCTTTTAACCGCCCCTTTACCTTAAAATAGCGCTCCCTTAAAAATTGAACCACATCTATTCTTTCCGAACTAGTCATGTCAGAATAATACCTTGCCTCAAAATCCTTTGCTTTTTTAAACGAATCTGCTTTATGTATCCATATCTTTTTCATAAATATATTATACCACATTTTTTATATTATTAAAGATTTTTAATACCTTCTTTTATGCCTTTCTATCCTCTACTTTTCAGGTCAAAAAATTTCCACTATATTTCCACTATGGATTTATTGTGATAGGCAGTTAGGGGTAAATAGAGGTAAGTCTTGGTAAGAAACGTAACCTATTGAAAACAAAGCAAATTACGTCTATTTTGTTGATTTGTATAGCGATGCAGGAAAAGGGCTAAATAAACTCCCTCCTTCCACACCATGGTTCGACGCGGCCCCTCGACAAGCTCGGGGACTTGCTCACCATGTCCTGAGCAAGTCCTTCGACAAGCTCAGGACGCGTCGAAGGACACCTACAAATTAGGCTTATGCAGGCTTATAGGGACGTATCACTTGGGGACCTTACTGATGACCTGCCCCTTTTTGACACGCCCCTTACAACAAAGGTTTATTATTCTAATAATTTCTGAGATAAACGATGTAATTCTGAATTGGCCAGCGCTAAGGCTTTCTTTTTTACAACCCTTGAAAAATATTCCTTTTCGGTCTTGGTCAATTTTTCATGTCTAAGTTTCTTTAAAAATAATTCTTTTTGTTTTGGCGAAAAAACCTGAGATAATGCGTACTCAAGCCCTAATTCCTCCTTTACAGAAAGCAGGTCATTAAGTTTTGAACGCTCCTGGTTAAAATAATTATCAAATGCAACTTTTAATCTTTGACTGGACATAAGACATCCTGAAACCTTAAAATCCTCATTCTTTTTTAACTTCTTCAAAAGACTATTAAACTGTCTTTTGTCATCTCTATTCAAATTTTTATTAAATTTCTCCGCCCATGAAAACTTTAGATTTAATACTTTGTAAAGCGCAAGGGACATTATCAATAACGGAACTAACTTAAATCTATCGAATGGCTTTTTAAGATGCCATTTAACCATCTCATAATCAAAAAGCCCTCTCTCAGCACTATTAGCCAATACAACAGGAAATCCCTCCCATAGACGGAGATCTTTGCTCTGAACTACTTCGGCTAATGTAGCATTAGCATCCTGCGGCTCTTCTGTTTCAAATAAGGGATAGCCAAGCTTTCCCAATCTCTTCAAAAGACTCTTATTAACCATTATCCTGCCCTCGTTTTTTAATAATTCTCAAAAAATGCTCTAAGTTTTTATTTACCCTGTCTTCTGAAACATCGAAAGAAGCTGTCTCCCTAAACCGCTTTTCCAACAATTTTAAGTCTATGTCCTTCTTCTTTGCTTTTATTAAAGCAAGACAATCCTCTATGTCTACACTGTTTCCCCTAAACAACTTACTAATAATTAGGTCGTAATAATTAAGGACTCCTAAATAGATATAGCTTAACTCCTTAATCAAACTGTGGTTTCTGTTATCTAACGGCGACTCTAATAATTCTGTAGTATGAACAGCCTTGCCTCTAAAGAATTCAAAAATAAAACCATCTCCTCTCCTCCATCCTGAGCCAGTTGCGGGTTTATATCCTAGTTGTTCTAAAGTAGGCATAAAATATTTGTATTCGCTTAAATTCGGCACAATTAAATCAACATCCTTAGTTGATGGTTTTATTTCTAAAAGTGTCAAAGCCGTGCCGCCACATGCGATCAAATGGACCTTTCTCTTAAGAAAGCCATCCCATCCGCTAATCAATTCCTGTCTATCTATTCTGTACTTATTCATACAATTATTTGTATATATCTATACAATTCTCTGTATTAAAGTATACAATGTATTCTCTAATATGTCAAGATGTCCGCTGTTTCTAACAAGTGATGTGTCCGCTTTTGATTTAAAGTAATAGTAGTCGTAGTCCTTTTTCTTTTGGCTACCTTTTCTTTTTGTTTATACTGTTGATATGTGGATAAGTTCTTGGGTAGATAATAGCCCAGCATGTGAGGGCCGTAGCCTATACTTATAGAACCATCCAGGTGTTCATAAACAATTACTTTACACTTGGCAAATGATACTCTTAATTCAGATGGGCCTATCTGTAGAATCCTATTCTTAAACGATATTGTATTATCGTTATTAACGGTTCTTTCATGCTTGAAACAAAAGATCTTATCAAGGTCTATTGTCTTGGGAACAGGGATAAAAGCAGTGCCTTTTTGCTCTGGCTTCCTTACGAATCTTTTATTATATTCTTTTATATATTCTGTTTTCAGGTATTTATTCGCTTCTCTCATTGTCTTTATGCCTCTGAGCCTCAGCTCTTGGGGTATTCTGCCCTGGAGGGTTCTGTTAAGCCGCTCTGAACGGCCTCTTGCTTGAGGGGAATAACCTGGGATAGACTGTATGCCAAGCTCCTGCATGGCTCTTCCTATCTGGGTAAGTGTGTCTTTTGACACAGCCTCTCCCGCCTTTTTTGTAAGGAAGAAGTGACTGGCTCTGTCTGTATACAAAGAACAGAATATGCCGTTTTTCTCGACCGTAGTCCTTAATACCCTCATGCAGGTAATGGCATCTTCTTCTTTAACAAGCTCTATGTCATAGAGCTTGTTATTGGCATCATCATAGGCGTGAACAAGATCACACATTGTTCCATTACCAAGCCAGTCATATGGTGAACCGTCCATATGGATCATCATGCCTATTAGTGGCTTGCGAGGGCGGCGCTTGCGATGTTTATCATGCCTTAAGCGCTTCTTTATTAGGCCTGCTCCTTCTAAGGCAAGTCTTACCCAGTTGTAGCTTATCTTTACGTTATGTTTGCTTCGCAGCTTATCGTAAAAGTGCGAGATATTAAAATCAAAGTATTTTTCTCTGTATAACTTCAATATCTTCTCTGCTTTCTCAAGCGGCATTCTTTTAGGGCTTGGCATCTTCTTGCGTCTGTCATATAGACCATCATATCCATATTCCTTGTATCTATGTTTCCACCTTCTCATCTGACGGTCTGTAATACCCAGTATCTCTGCTGCTTCCATCCAAAGGATCTGTCCGCTTATTGCCCTTAAGATCACT
>Ga0207996_1002750_pt1 | contig 10188 bp, 14 predicted proteins | sample AntAceMetag02UKG_FD_184773 | JGI IMG/M metagenome (GOLD analysis project Ga0207996, IMG submission 184773) | Saline lake microbial communities from Ace Lake, Antarctica - Antarctic Ace Lake Metagenome 02UKG (SPAdes) (version 2) | ecosystem: Environmental > Aquatic > Non-marine Saline and... | reverse complement strand
GACTTTTGCTTCCCGCGCAGTTAAAGCGGCCTCTTCCCAGGAACTGTGTCCCCAGCCTGCTTTCGGCCCCTGTTTCTCCTCAGGAGTATACTGGGCATCGTGAATGAGCACCGTGGCTCCTTGAACAAACTCCACCACTGACTCGCTCAGGCCTCCTGCAGGATGTTCATGATCTGTGATGAAACAGAGAGAGCCTTGAGGCGCATCTAACCGGTATCCAATGGCCCCGTTTGGATGAGATAAACGAACAGTATGAATACTTACATCAGGGAATATCTCCACCTCCAGGTCGGGCCGAACTTCGACGAAAGTCACAAGCCCTTCGAGACATTCCATGTCTACGGGGAAATAAGGCGGCGCCATCTGTTCGCAAAGGAGCTTTTCAATCGCGACCCCTTTCTTAGATTCGCCATATATGCTAAATCGATTCTCTTTCCGGAATGCAGGACCGAAAAACGGAAGGCCCTGAATATGATCCCAGTGATAGTGCGTCAGAAATATACCCCCCTTCCACCGGGACCTATCTTCTTCTTCAAGATAACGCCCCAATTGCCGGATGCCGGTCCCCGCATCAAAGACAAAGACGTAATCATTCAGATGCAGACTTACACAGATCGTGTTTCCGCCAACTTCGACAGTATAAGGCCCTGGTGTGGGGATAGATCCACGAACGCCCCAAAATTGTAGTTCCATTGTTTTTTCCTTTCTCTATACAGTTAAATTTTCTACATATAAAGTCTTCTTACGGCGTTCCAATGCCCCGTTCTATGGGAAGGCCATAATGCTTGGAAAGGCCGGCTTCATACTCAGAGGTCGGTGGGGCGGAAGGATCATACTCCGGGCTGTTTTCGACCTCGTTCCGGGTCATAGCAACACTCACCTTCCTTTCCGCCCAGTCTAATGAGTTTATCCAGGGAGGAGCCACCAGGACCTTCCTTCCCGGCAGCCAGTTCCGGGTATCCACCACCATGTAACGGATGGTCCAGGTCTCGTCATCCAAAATGAAATCTTGCACATGACCGATCTCGTCATCTGTTGCCCGGATGTGGTAGCCCGACACCTCTATTGCGGAGCGTAAATGAGTTTCAACCGCATCGGCTATCTCCTCAGACATGACCTCCAGTTCCTTCTTAATAAAAAGCGCATTTGGATAGCCTGCTTTTCCCCATACACCGGAGCCCTCCCAGTAATAAGGCAATCCGTAATGTCGGGTCCAGCGGATTTCATGTTGTCTGCTGAACGGCGCGTCTTCATCGAGCCCTGGCGCCTCTTCAATCTGTTCTTTGGTCAACCGGACCGGAAAATGCTCGGAACCCCAATCGGGTTCCCCTAATGAAATGGGGGATATAAGCACTTTTTTACCGAGCAGCCATTTGCCGGTATCGACCACCATGTAGCGGACTGTCCAGTGCTCATCATCAAAGAGAAAATCCTTGCACCGGCCGATCTCACCATCTTCTGCCTGTAGAACATAATTATAGATCTCTTTTATACTGCGTAACATTTTCTTGCTTCCTTTCCGGTTAAGAGAGATTTATTGTTATTCTTCCAAACCTTCCCTGTAGCCCCGCTCAAATTCAGATTTTGTCTTTTTGAAACTGTTTTTATACATATGCAAGATGGTTTCTGCTCCTTATTTGAGATCCTCCCAGGTGTCTTCACCTTCCTCACGGATCTTTGTAAGCGTTTGTTGGGCTTCTTCCAGTTTTTGGCGGAGTTCTTTTATGTGCCCCTCATACTTGATTTCAGCTTCGGCCTCTAAGGTATCAAGGTCTGCTTTCCATTCATCAAGGTCTGCTTTCAGTTTCTTTATGTATTCGTCCCTTACAGTCATAGTCGTTCCTCCTTGCAAACCAATTTCGCTGTTATCACCCGAGGCAGGAACCGTATGCAGTAATTCCGCACGTACGGATCTGTACGGAGGGTGCCTCGATGGGCATTCCCACCGTGACTTTATTTGCTATTTTTCAGAAACGAACTCCTTTACCGACTTTTTCCAGGCATCGGCAAAGGAGGTATAGGCATCGGAAAACCCTTTTTTCACATCCTCCCAGGCATCGGCGGAGCTGTGCTTCAAACCACCGTACCATTGGGCAACCTTGTTGCGCTGTTTTCTGAGCGCTTTCAGGTTGGCTTTCGTCTTTTGGCGAGTTGCCTTGTTCATTTGATTCCATTTGTCATCAATCCGATTTTCCATTTTGTCCATGCGGGCGTCCATGTCATCCAGAGTGGATTTTACTTTTTTGACTGCTTGATCCCGCTGATCAAAGGAATAGTCTTTAATGGCTTTAGCAGCACCCGCCACCTCATGTTTGACATCTTTCATGGTGGTCTGATCGGCTGCCGATTGATCGGCGAATGACACCGGCGCAAGGGCAAGAAAAACAACAGGGACAAGTGCTATGATCACATTTTTTATTTTTCGATATTTCATTACATTTTCTCCTTTTTTCTTTTATTTAGTTTATGTCAAAGATGGCCCGGCCTTGAGAGCCGTTGCTAACTTCTCTCAAAACCGGAACCAAAGGTATAAAGATTATTCAAACCGGGTGGTCGCTGATTTGACAGCATCCCCCAGACTGTTCCAGGCGCTGTCGAGACCCGTCTTGAGGTCCCCCCAGGCGTCTTCACCGGCTTCTTTGAGCTCTGTCAGTTTCTCACGGGCCGCTTCCTGCTTTACCCGCATGTCTTCGATCTGTTTGTAGTACTCGATTTGGGCTTCGGCCTCCGCCTTGTCGGCCTTGGCCTTCAGTTTGTCGATCTCTACGTTCCATTCGTCTAACTGCGCTTCCAGTTTTTGTTGATATGCTTCTTTCATACTCATGGTTTTCTCCTTTTTTAAATTTAATGATTTGTGAATCTCAATCTATACGGCCTTCAAAAAGTATCTGTCAGATAACCTCCTTTTTAATTTATTCTCAAAGACAAAGAGGGGCTGTGTGTAAATCAATCATTTACGCCCCTCGCTGATGAGTGCTGGTTCGATGTTTTTCACATGATTGAGCACTCTACGCGTGATCACCGGTCCGACCATCAGGCCGGCAAGCAGCAGTAACGTAACCCGCGGCAATGGCGTGTGACGACCCGCAAGATCAGCCACCAACCCCAGAAAAAAGATGCCGCCGAGAGCAAATAGTATTATCAGAATTTCGGTGATCTCAAGCGTCATGTGCGTCCGTTCCGGCACGGTCCGGCAACAAACCAGACAATCAGCCCCAAAAGGCCACCAACTTCTATCCCCATGTTACCCTCCTTGCAGATCCAATATAGGAATAAGATTTACCTGTGCTTCCATTTATCCTCGCCTTTTTTGTATTTTTCTTTTACGGCTGCCCAGGCGACCTTGTGGGCGACCTCTTCTTGCGAGTCGTCGCCTTGCCTTTCCTTTGCATCCTCATACTGATCCCATGCGTTGTTGAAGGCGGCCAGATAGATCTCCTGAGCATGTTTTGGTAACACATCTCTGATAGATTTTGGGAGGTCATTCAGATTGTCATAGGGCATATGCTCCTCCTTTCAATTTGTGATCGCAAAATGAATACAGTGAACGTCATGTATCATTCATGGGATAACCGTTTCCTATTTCAGGTAATGAACCACCAACGCCGCGATAAGTCCCGCCATTAAAATCCAGAAAAAGAAACCCAGAGATAGGGCCGTTATGGTTTCACCTTCTCTTTTCGCTTGAGCTTGTTCTATAGCCTCCCGCCTGGTACGGGGCGGTCTGGGTGGTACGGCCGCAGCCATCAGAAAAGCGAAAATCAACCCGAAGAAGAGGAAGGGTAGCCAGGAGAATCCCCAGGCAGTTGAGCCATAAGGACCCACCCAGGCACCACCGGCCCATGTAAATAGAAAGAGGACCAGAGCAAACCACAACCAACCCTTCCAGGGGCCCACTCTCCCTAAAAAATAAAATGGTAACATTATCAATGTTGCAATGATTAATGCAGTCAACAAGCCTGTAAACATTTTTTCCTTCCTCCTTGAATTTGCTGATAGCCGATCCGGGATGGACCGTTAGCTCGACCATCCCGGACAAGTTTTCTTTGGTTGCATTCGTTGTTTACTACCAATTAATAAGGATAGGAGCTTGTCCGAGAATACAAAAACTAATAATAGGGGCCGTAATAGCGGTAGGTCACGTTCAGGTTGTTGATCACATTTTTGGCGCCTCCTTCATAAGCATTATCCTCTGCAGCTTTGCGCTCGCTCAAAGTCTCGACGTTCCCGGTCAGAGTGACCACACCATTAAAAACCGTAACGCTTACCTGATCTTCCTCCACGTAAGGGCTCCAGAAGAGCTCGTTTTTGACGTCCTGACGGATCTCCTGATCCGATTTCCAAGTCCAGCTATCGGCATACCGAATATTATTGATCACATTGGTAACGCCCTTGACGCCCTCGGCCACACGTTCAGCCAGTTTTTTCTCGAATAATGTCATCACGTCGCCAGAGAGATGGACACATCCGGCCATAGCGTCGATGTCGATGTCGAATCGATCCAGCCAGAGATTACCAAGCAACGCTTTGGCGACCCGTTTTTCCAGCACATCGTTAGAGGGAATATTGACAGGCCGCACCTTAAGATGGTTTTTGACTCGCCATACTCCGATGACGTTTCGGGCATCCTGTTCGGCCGCCTTTTTGGCCTTGAAGTTATTCACTACCCCGCTCAGGGTGACCATGGCGTTGTCGACATCAACGTCAGTGTTGAACGAATATACCCGCGGGTCGTACATGAAGGCATCCTTTACCGCTTTTTTGATCTGATCGTCGCTGCGCGTTATGTAGGCATTTTTGCGGCGCATCTTGTCGCGTGCCCACCATTCGATTTTAAGAGTAACGCTGTCCACGGAACTTACGCCACCCACATAGGCATCGTTTGTGGCACGGCTCTTCTCCGCCAGGCTGCCGACCGTACCCGAGAGGATGACCTTGCTGTTATTTACCTCTACCTTAATCAGGTTGTCGTCCACGCGAACGTCATTTTCAAGACGGGCCTCGATCTCCCTTTTAATCTCCAAGTCTGAACGCTCGGTCTTGTATTTTACCGTGATGCTGTTCTTGACTTCTGTCACGCCCTTAACGCCTTTGGCCGCGGTAGCGCAGAGACGCCGCTCCTGCCAGGAGTCCACGGTGCCGGTGAGTGTCACCACACCATTTTTAGCCTTTGGCGTGATCTCATAGGAATCCGCAGCAGGGTCGTTGAGCAATGCATCATTAACGGCTTTGGCAAGTTCCGCGTCACTACGGCTCACACCGGGCTTGACCTTAATCCGGTTTACCACGGCTCGAACACCAACAATGGTTTCGGAAATCCTTTCGGCCCGTTCCCTGGCCAGGATATTGTTGACAGTGCCGGTAAGGGTGACCACACCTTGCCGGGTCTTGATATCTATGAGGTTTGCATCGACAGCCTTATCGCTCCAGAACTCCGATTCAACGGCTCCGTTGATGCTCTTATCTGAGATCTGTGTCTGCTTTGCATGAACCGGTGCACTAATCGCCAGACAACAGAGAGCCACAAAGATCGGTATAATAGTAGAGAGTCTGAAAAAAGACCAATTCAGATATGAGTAGGCCTCCTTCGAAATAGCATATGCTGTTGTTTGCATCTTTATTCCTCCTTTTATTCGTTTTGTTTAAGTTATTGCAGGTTAACCATCACGCAGGCTACCTGTGGCCACCAATAGGCCGGAAAAACCAGAGCTGTTAAAGTTTTCAACCCTGGAGCATTACCTCTTTTTTCCGTCTGCAAAGCCGGACATCAATCCAAAAGCCCGGTTGGGCATCTCCAGAGCGATAAGAGCCTTGGAAACATCCATTCAGAGGCCTACCCTGAAAAACCAGCTATTCCCGTGCCATAGTGGCACCACACTTGGAGCATTTCTGCTCATAGCATGGGGTACCCTGTTGATGGGTCTCCTTTTCACCGCAATTCGGGCAAACGCAGAAGCCGCCCGGACCTTTTGCAAAACCGCCTTTCCGGCCGGCTTCGCCTTGTCCTTTTCCTCCCATCCCTTTACCCGTTTCCGGTCCCTGTCCTTTTGGCCCTGTTCCGTCTCCTCTTGGCATTTTAGTTGCCTCCTTTCTGATATTTGATTTTTATTTTAAGGCCCAAACTCCTTTTTTCCCTTTTAGTCTTCTATTCCGTAATGCTCAGCCACATTGGGCATACTTGTGGACTTAACATCGCCTCTTTTGTATCTTTCTACAGCCGCTTTGATTGTCCCTGACTGGTCCACAAAAACCTCAACCTGGCCGGCGGAAAGGGTTTTCATAGCCTTAGGGCCGCACTTGCCTGTTATTACGGCTTTTGCACCTTTGGATGCTACAAACTGGGCCGCTTGAATGCCTGCCCCGTGACCCAATGAGATATTCTCGTTATCAAAGGCCTCAAAGCTCATGTCATCCGTCTCCACAATGACAAAATATGCACCCCGGCCAAATCGTGAATCTACCTGTGAATCTAAATTCTTTCCACTCGAACTAACAGCTATTTTTATGGTGAAAAACCCTCTGTTCTATTTTCTAATAACGATAATTGTTTATTTCTCATCAGTGGAGCTTGATCGGGGCCTCCGGATAGGGTGGTTTTTTGGGCGGCTCCTTGATCGGTGGCTCCGGTGGTCCCGGATCCGGAGGATTCTTTGGCGGCTCCGGAAAAGGGGGAGACTTGGGCGGATCCTTGATCGGGGGGGTTGGGATTGGAGGCTCATCCGGTGGTTCCTCAATAGGATGTTTCTCCGAGAGAAAATTGCTGGACCCGATTAGCCCCACGTCTTTTTCCAATAGCAGAGATCCCATAAATTCCTTTGAATTATTCAGCATTATACTATCTCCTTTCGTGTATCCTGTTTTCTCATCTATAATGAATCCCGCTTTTAAGGGCGTTTGATATGGCAAGATTTCCCTTCCCATAGCCGGCCGCTTCTGATACTCTTGCGGAAGAGCCTACTCCCAGTACTTCGGGCGACCGTAGAAGTCGTATAGCCGCACCTCATACTCATGGTTCACAGGGGCGGAAGGATCATACTCCGGGCTGTTCTTGACAACCTCTGTGGCGAGATCAATGTTTACCCTGTTTTCCGCCCAGTCTACTGAGTTTATCCACACAGGCGCCACCAGGACCTTCCGTCCCGGCAGCCAGTTCCGGGTATCCACCACCATGTAACGGATGGTCCAGGTCTCGTCATCCAAAATGAAATCTTGCACATGACCGATCTCGTCATCTGTTGCCCGGATGTGGTAGCCCGACACCTCTATTGCGGAGCGTAAATGAGTTTCAACCGCATCGGCTATCTCCTCAGACATGACCTCCAGTTCCTTCTTAATAAAAAGCGCATTTGGATAGCCTGCTTTTCCCCATACACCGGAGCCCTCCCAGTAATAAGGCAATCCGTAATGTCGGGTCCAGCGGATTTCATGTTGTCTGCTGAACGGCGCGTCTTCATCGAGCCCTGGCGCCTCTTCAATCTGTTCTTTGGTCAACCGGACCGGAAAATGCTCGGAACCCCAATCGGGTTCCCCTAATGAAATGGGGGATATAAGCACTTTTTTACCGAGCAGCCATTTGCCGGTATCGACCACCATGTAGCGGACTGTCCAGTGCTCATCATCAAAGAGAAAATCCTTGCACCGGCCGATCTCACCATCTTCTGCCTGTAGAACATAATTATAGATCTCTTTTATACTGCGTAACATTTTCTTGCTTCCTTTCCGGTTAAGAGAGATTTATTGTTATTCTTCCAAACCTTCCCTGTAGCCCCGCTCAAATTCAGATTTTGTCTGTTAAAGCGTGACTATCTCTCCTACTTTCCTTATTGCGGTCTTAACTATTTGTTCTGTTTTATGAACTGCCGCACTTGTCTTCTGTTTTATTCCCGGCCCGGTTTTCATGATATCGGAAATCTCAACAGATTTTTTTGTTACCACAAGGGCATCGAGGCTGAGGGCCCAAACTCCTTCTCTGGGCAATAAGCCTTCGCCATGGATTAAGCCATTTAAAACACCTCTTGAAGTCACATAGTGAGTTATTAAGCCGCTTTTTTCATCAAAACAAAAAGAGGCTATTTCCCCAAAGTTCTCGCCTTCTTTCGTTATTATCTTCAGCCCGATTATTTTTCCGCCAAATTCTATGGCCGCTGCCATTTCGGCTAAATCGTCGATGTTCCTTAAATCGCTTTCTGAAGCAGCCATTATTACGTCTTTACCATAGGTATCCACATTACCTATCGGCAAGAGCATTTCCCTTCCGTTTTTATCCTCAATCAGAAATCCCACAACCTGACCTTCCTTGAGATCAATAGCCATTCTGGATATCCTGCCCAGATCTTTTCCTTCCTGGGTCGACAAAACCGGCATCCCCACTATCTCATCATGCTTTATCATCCCCATATCTCCTTTCTTCACAACATCTTCGCCAGAGACCAAGTCCGCAATCTGTGCTTAAAGACTATTTCGCCTTAATATGCGCCACTCCCTGTTTTTCTTGTTCCAACGCCTTCTTTTTCAGCTCATAACGCTCTTTATTCAAGTTCCTTACGTTAATGTATTTATTCACCAGCTTGGGCAGAGTAAGAATGGCCACAATGGCGCCACCAAAGGCTGAGGCATAGAAAATCAGAGCAGTAAGAGACATCTGAAGTTTCCATGCGAAGAATGTTAAATCCAAAGGCATGCTATTTTGCATGCTGATAATAATTATTAGCAAAAGAAGCATAAAAGTTACGATCAGTTGAAAAATCATTGGTTTCCTCCTTTCTTGAGACCATCCCTGGCCCCCTTCCACATACCCGAAAGCGCGCCTTTGGCTGCATATAAAGCCCGTTTGCCCAGATCTTTCGCCTCTTCAGCCACGGCCTGAACCGCTTTTCCGGCACCTGACACCGTTCTGACGCCTTCTCGAGTCCCCTTTACAGCCCCCTGCACAACTTCCCGAACATAGCTGCCAGCTTCCTCTGCCGCCTCAGTCGCACCTGAAAGAACTATATTAGAAACCTCCTTTACCTTCCCTGATCTGAAGCGGACCTCGGCCAGGGCCTTTAGGGTGGCATCCCTGGTGATGTTGGTAACGGTTTCTTCTACGTCTTCGCCTGTTTCAATGGCCTGCTTGACAGCCTGTTTGACTGTTTCACGGGTGAGACCGAGGATCAGGGCGTTCTTGAGTTTGGCATCAGTTACCGCCGTCTCAATCTGTTCTTTCACTTCTCCCGTAAAGGCCCCTGCATTCTCTCCGGCGCCCTCCAATACCGCGCGTAAACCAGCCGCCTTTTTCTCCTCCTCTTCTCGAAGACGGAGTTCGATCTGCTCCAATTCAGCTTCCATGCCCTCAACTGCTTCTTGAAAAGCGGCTTTGACGCTGTCCACCGCACCTTCAACTGCCGCCGTGATCATTTCTTCTGTGGCATTTCCCTGATTCTCAAGCTCTTCGACGCTGGCTATGATTGATCCGCCGGTGATTTTGCGCAGCCTTTCCTCATTGCCTTTGACACTTTTGCAAGCTTCTGTCATGGTCTCCCGCACAATCTCCTTCACATGTTCAGCCGTAAATTTGCCACTCTCCTTTGCCTTCCTCAATGATTCCGCAAGCTGCTTCATGATCTCTTCCATAATAATACCTCCAGATCTCGTTAAGTGGTTGAAGAGGGTCTCATGCAAACGCACAAAGACGCCAAGTTTTTTAGCAAATAGTCTGCACCAGGGTTCAAAGATAGAAGATTTTTCCCAGAGAATACAATAGTCTCAATTATTCCAATGAATTTATTGCCACCTGATATTTTTCTATTGCGTTTTTGATTTTTTCAGTATTACTTGTAGCACTGGAATGAGCCTCACCTACTGCTTTTTCTAATTCATTGTCTGGCAATTCAAGCAATTCTATGTGAATCGTTGCAATTTTTACAATTAATGCTTCCTGGCTATTTTTGACATCTTCAAGTTTAACAAGGATGTCACTCATTCGTTCTTTTTTACTCTTTTCCATGAGACTATCCTCCCTTTCCGATTAAATGCTGTTTATTGTTATTCTTCCAAACCTTCCCTGTAGCCCCGTTTAAACTCAGATTTAGCCTTTTTGAAACTGTGTTCATACATATTCCATAAGGTTTTTGCTCCTTGCTTGAGATCCTCCCAGGCATCGTCATCGGCATCATCACCGGCATCATGGATCTTTGTAAGGTTTTGCTG
>Ga0207996_1002744_pt1 | contig 10207 bp, 9 predicted proteins | sample AntAceMetag02UKG_FD_184773 | JGI IMG/M metagenome (GOLD analysis project Ga0207996, IMG submission 184773) | Saline lake microbial communities from Ace Lake, Antarctica - Antarctic Ace Lake Metagenome 02UKG (SPAdes) (version 2) | ecosystem: Environmental > Aquatic > Non-marine Saline and Alkaline... | reverse complement strand
CAAGTTAAATTGATTTAATTTTTTAATTTCTTATTCTCATAACAAAATATATAAACCAACATGCACTGCTTATGTAAAATAGAGAATAGGCATGTATGTTTGTTCTCAGAGGCGAAAAAATGAGTGTAATAAATGTAACTTTTCCTGATGGAAACGAAGAAGAATTTGAAAAAGGTGTAGTAAGTGGTTATGATGTGGCTAAATTTATTGGTAAAGGTCTTGCAAATGACGCTTTGGCTATTAAAGTAGATGGAACCATACAAGATTTAAATACAACATTAATAACTGATTGTCAAATTCAAATAATTACATTCAAAGATTATGATGGCAAAGACATTCTTAGACATAGTGTTGCACACATCATGGCTTGTGCAGTTAAAAGACTTTATCCTGATGTCAAAGTTGCAATTGGGCCACCAATAGAAAACGGTTTTTATTATGACTTTGATAATATAAAAATTTCAATTGAAGATTTTCCTAAAATTGAAACTGAGATGAAAAAAATAATTAATGAAAAGCTTCAGTACATAAAAAAAGTTGTTAAAAGAGAAGAGGCAGTAGTTTTGTTCAAAGATGAACCTTACAAATTAGAATTGATTAAAGATTTGCGTGCAGCAGAAACTATTTCTACTTATACGTTAGGAGAGTTTGTTGATTTATGTAGGGGCCCACATATTCCTAACACTGAAAAAGTTAAAGTTTTCAAATTAATGAAAGTTGCAGGTGCATATTGGAGAGGAGATTCTAGCAATAAAATGCTTACAAGAATTTACGGAACTGCATTTTATGATAAAAAAGAACTTAAAGAATATTTAACTCTTCTTGAAGAAGCAGAAAAAAGAGATCACAGAAAAATTGGTAAAGAAATGGATCTTTTCTCATTTCATAAGGAAGGGCCTGGTTTTCCTTTTTGGCATAACAATGGTTTGATCCTTAAAGGTGAATTAATGAAGTTTTGGAGAGAATTACATCAAGAAGATTATGATGAAATAATGACCCCAATTATTCTTAGCAGAAAACTTTGGGAAACTTCTGGTCACTGGGATAATTATAAAGAAGCAATGTATTTTACACAAATCGATAAAGATGATTATGCTGTAAAACCAATGAATTGTCCAGGGGGAATTCTTATTTACAAGAATAATCTTCATTCCTATAAAGAATTTCCATTGAGGATTGCAGAGCTTGGTCTTTGTCATAGACATGAAATGACTGGAGTATTGCATGGTCTTTTTAGAGCGAGAATGTTTACTCAAGATGATGCCCATGTATATTGCCTGCCTGATCAATTACAAGATGAATTAGTTAAAGTTATTGAGTTAGTATTCGATGTATACAAGCCATTTGGTTTTAAAGGAATGCATATTGAATTATCAACTAGACCTAATAAGAAGTTTATCGGAAAAATTGAAGATTGGGATCTTGCAGAAGCTGCACTCAAAATGGCTCTGGAGAAAAAGGGAATTGATTACAAATTAAATGTTGGTGATGGCGCATTTTATGGCCCAAAAATTGATTTTCATATAAAAGATTCTATGAATAGAACTTGGCAATGTGGAACAATACAACTTGATTTTAATCTTCCTGAAAGATTTGACCTGCGTTATATGGGAGAAGATGGGAATATGGATCATCGACCAATAATGATTCACAGAGCAATTTTTGGTTCTCTAGAAAGATTTATTGGAATTCTTATTGAACATTATGCAGGAAAGCTTCCTCTGTGGTTGAACCCTGTTCAAGCAATTATTGTTCCGGTTAATGATACTGTTAAGGGTTATGCTGAAAAAATAAATTCTCAATTACAAGGATCAGATATAAGATCAAAAGTTGATTCAAGTGATGACTCATTAAACAAGAAGATTCGGAATGCAGAACTAAAAAATATTAATTATATCTTGGTTGTTGGTAACAAAGAAGAGAAGAATAAAACTATTAATGTTCGAACAAGAGACAATGTTGTTCATGGCGAAGAAAAAGTTGATAAGCTTGTTTCTGATTTGATGCAAGAGATTAAGTATAGGAAGTAGTTCTTTTTATTTCAGCTTATGCTGTGCCAACAAACTATTGTTTATTGAGCATTTTTAATTTTAAACTAGATAACTCCGTCTATTAGAAATGTTGATAATTATTGAAGTTATTCTTCTTCAGATTTGCCTTTAAATGATTCTTCTTCGTCTTTTTCGTAACCTTGCATAAATGCTGCTTCATTAGCATTGATTTCATCATTCTCTATTTGATCTTCGACAGTTGTTTCGTATTCAGCAGGTTCGTTTGTTTCGTATTCTTCTGGGTTCATATTTATCTCTATTTTATCATTTCTTTTAATACTTTATGGTTTATTATGCCTTTTAATATCTATAATGTGACCAAAAATCAGTTAAAGTTTATAGATTTTTGTGTTTTGTTTATAAAGGGAAGTTTTTATTTATAAGGATCATTCAAACATATTCTTTTTATATTCTTGGTGAGCTCTAACAACCAGAGAGAAATATATAGGAATAACCAATACAATATTTACTATTATAATTATTATGAACAGATTTTTTAATCCATATGTGTATGCAATGATAGAGAGAAGTATTATAATAATTGGGCTTATAATTGACATAAGGGGTGTTATTGCAGAAAAATATGTTTTTCTCTCTTCTTCTTCAAGAGTGTTTCTAATAATAAATGATTGAACAACTGACAAAGAAGATGCTCCAAGAACCGCCACTGCGTGGGAAATTATTAATCCATAGTAAGATACACCTAAATAAATGCTTAGTGGGAATATTGATATAAGTAATATGCTGAATATTAACATTGGAGTTTTACCAAATGCATTTGCCATCCCCCTTGCTATTCCTGGAGCACCACTTGCAACTATTATTCCAATGCCAAAAATTATAGCAATATAGAAAAAGGGATTAATTTCACTATTACTAAATCTGTTGAAAATATAAATTCCTGAAAATGTTGCAATAAGAGTTTGCATAGAACCAGAAAAGAGTGTTCCATAAAATATTGTTTTAATCTTCTTATTTTTGAATAGTTTTGAAAAATTAATTTTTATATCTTTCATATATTCACTTAAGAATCCAGATTTATTTTTCTCAGCAGAAATTTTTGTTTTATTTTGTATATTTATTTCTGGCTTAACAAATGAAAATGCGTAGCTTGAGAATATGAATGCAAACGCGACAATTTCAAGAACAAGTAAATAACCTGAAACTGTGAAGTTTACAAATCCTAAATTAACATTTAATAAATTAAAATCTAATAGGTATGCCGCAATGATAAATGCAATTGCAGTAATTATTAAACCAAAATAAGAAACTATTTTTGATGTGATGTGTGATCTTGTTCTTGAAAGCTTATTTATTACATAACTTGAATAAAGATCACCATGAATAACTACAAAAACTGTACTTAGAAGAAAACCAATGCTGAATAATATTGATGAATTTAATGCTTTTCCTGCTGCAATCATTAAGAAACTTAAACCAAATAATGTTCCGAATGTTGCAACCCTCTTTCTGCCAATATTATATTTTTTATCATACTCTTTATTTAGTGATGAAACTGCAAGTGTTATAAGACTTCTTAATCCTGCAACAACTCCGATAAAAATAATTGGTGCTCCAAGGCTAAATAACAATATGTATATTAACATAGGAGATGCAAATCCATAACCGATTTTATCAAAGAAATCTTTAAACAGGACAATATTTGCATTAGTATTTCTAATATATTTTGAATTTTTAGACACGGCGTGTACTGCATAAGCAATTTCTTGATCATTATACCCTCTTCTGCTCAGCTCAAGTTTTACATTGTGAGGGCTCATATTTTGGAGTAAAGCTTTAACTTCTGAGTTTAATGTATTCTCATTTAGATTTGTTAAATAATTTAATCCAGATTGATTTCCTGCCATAACTATTGTTTTATTGTTGTAGTTTTTAAAACTTTTTCATTATCTGTTGTCTTTGTCTGTTAAACTTTAACTACTTTAGAATGGGCCCATTATTTTAATTTATATTGACTTAAAACCACAATATTTAAAAGAAAGACCTGCTAATTTTACTTTATGCGTAATATAATTTATGCGTTCAAAAAAATACTTAACGCTAAATCTGGGAAAATAGGTGAGAAATGGAAGTATGATGTAGGTAGTTCTATGAGTTCTGGTCCTGTTGTTGCGGATATTGATGGTGATGGTGCCTTTGAAATTGTTACTGGAACTAATGATGGAAAGCTGATTGCTTTAGATCAATCTGGAAAACTAAAATGGTCTTATTCAGTAACTGAAAAAATTGATGACCTTGAATTAATGTTTCTTGATAATGCTACTATCAATGGCATAGGAAATACTCCCCATACAAGCGATATTTTTGGTAATGGAAAGACAAATATTCTTTTTGGAACTGAACTTGGTTATGTTTATTTATTAGACTTTGGAGGAAAACTTATTTGGAAGTTTAAGACAGAAGGAGCAATTCGAGGGGGCGTTATTTGTAATAACTTTGGTGAAACTGAAAAAAAGATAATTTTTGGTTCAATTGATAAACATGTTTATTGTTTAACTAAAGATGGTAAGTTATTATGGAAATTTAATGTTGACTCAGAAATTGAAGGTTCCCCCACAATAGTTAATAATCAGATTCTTATTGGTACAAATTCAGGAGAACTTGTTTGTTTATCTAAAGATGGAGAATTTGTTTGGAGATTTAAAACTGGAGCAAAGATTACTGCTCAACCTATTTGTGATCTTCTTGGAAATGATAAAATGAGGATTATTGTTGGGTCAACTGATAATTATCTTTACTGTCTTGATTTTTTAGGAAATCTTGTGTGGAAATTCAAAACAGGTGGTGCAATTTATGGAAAAGTGGTTGTTGATGACTTAAACAAGAATGGTATCTCTGAAATCGTATTTGGTAGTTGTGATAATTTTTTGTATTGTCTAAATCATGAGGGGAAAAAACTTTGGTCTTTTGAAACAGATTTCTGGGTTGTTTCGACACCAATCATATTTGATATAGATAATGATGGAAAGAAAGAAATTATTGTTGGCTCTTATGATCATAATATTTATGTCCTTGATAGTCAAGGAAGTTATTTAATGGATTATGCTCCAGGTATTTCTGGAACTATATCTCAAGCAGGAAGTTATTCAGAAGTTATGACTCAATCTCCTGGAAAACTAATTGGTAAAAAATTATGGCAATTTAATGTAGAAGGTATTATTGTTGGTTGCACTGTTCTTGGTCCTGACATAGTTATTAATACAAAAAAAGGTCATATAAAAATTTTGAGTCATCAAAAGAATAATACTCAGAAAAAAGAGGTTTAAAATGGTGAATATAAAAAGAGTTCCCACATATGTTCAAGGATTGGATGAGAATATAGAGGGAGGAATTCCAGAAAAACATATTGTTTTAATTTGTGGTTCAGCAGGAACAATGAAATCTTCGTTTACATTTAATGTTCTATACAATGAGGCTTTAATTGGAAAAACAGGAATATATATTTCTCTTGAACAGAGTTATGGGTCTTTTATTGAACACATTGAAAACATGGGTTATGATTTAACTAGAATTAATTTGATTCATATCAATGAGCTACAAAATTTAATTCCCAAACTTCAAGAATTCAAGAATTCAAACAAAGGTAACTTAATAATTATTGATCTTGGTTGTATAAGAAAAGAGGTAACAGATGTTAAGGTTGTAGGAAATAGAAGTTGGATGAATGTAATTAAGAATATTGTTCTTAAATCAAAGCAAGTTCTTCCTTGTGAGCTTCTGGCTATTGACAGTTTATCTGCTCTTTACGTATTGAGTAAATTTGAAAATCCTAGAATAGAATTGTTCTTTATCTTCGAATTCTTAAGAGACTCTGGAATGAGTAGTTATTTGATATCTGAAATGCCTCTTGATGGAAGTAAGTATTCTCAATATGAAGTTGAAGATTATCTTTCTGATGGAATAATTTTCTTGAATCTTTCTCAACTTAGAAGAACTGTTGTTAGAGAAATAAGAGTTGTTAAGATGAGGGCAACAAACGCAAATAATGATGTTTTCTCTCTTGAGTTCAAGAATGCTCAATTTCATGCATTATATGGTGGAAAAACTCCATTGCTTTAATTTTGTTTTTTCTTTTAGATTTTCTTGTTATATCTAATAAATTTTATAAATCCCCTTATATAACCAACTTTAAATAACATATAAGGTGATTAATTTCAATAATAAAAAAATACTAATAACAAGTGCATTACCTTATGCAAACAATATTCCTCACTTAGGAAATATTATAGGTTGTGTGCTGAGTGCAGACGTGTTTGCAAGATTTTGTAGAAGTAAGTATGGAAAAGAGAATGTTCTATATGTTTGTGGGACTGATGAACATGGAACAACAACAGAAACAAAAGCAATTGAGTTAGGTATTACTCCAGTCGAAGTTACTGAGAAATTTCATAAGATTCATGCTGATATATATAATTGGTTTGAATGTTCTTTTGATGTTTTTGGAAGAACATCTTCTAAAAATAATTGTGATGTTACCCAAGATATTTTCCTTAAACTTGACAAAAATGGATATATATTAGAAGATGATTTAAAACAATTATATTGTGAAAAATGCAAAAGACATTTAGCTGACAGATTTGTTGAAGGAACTTGTCCTAAGTGTAGTTATGAAAATGCAAGAGGAGATCAATGTGATAATTGTTCTAATTTGCTGAATGCAATTGACCTAATAAATCCAAGATGTAAGTTATGTGGAAGCAAACCAATTATTAAAACAGAAAAGCATCTTTTTATTGATCTTCCGAAACTTGTACCAAAACTAAAACAATGGATAGATTCTGCATCTAAGAATTGGTCTCAAAATGCAAAAACAATGACAAGTTCATGGTTAAGAGATGGGCTAAGACCAAGATGTATAACAAGAGACTTAAAATGGGGGGTTAAAGTCCCTAAAAAAGGATATGAACACAAAGTCTTTTATTCATGGTTTGATGCACCAATTGGTTATATTGGGATAACAAAAGATTTTCTTAATGAAAATTTTAAAAAGTGGTGGTTTAATCCTGAAAATGTTTTGTTGTTTCAATTCATGGGCAAAGATAATATTCCCTTTCATACAATTTTGTTCCCTAGTTTTTTGATTGGAACAAAAGAAAATTATACCATGCTACATCAAATCTCAAGCACAGAATATCTTAATTATGAAGATGTAAAATTTTCTAAAAGCAGAGGAACTGGAGTTTTTGGAGATGATGCAATGCAAACTAATATCCCTGCAGATGTATGGAGATATTATTTACTAAGCAACAGGCCTGAAACTTCTGATACAATTTTTACATGGAAAGGTTTTCAGGAAAAAACTAATAATGAACTACTTGCTAATCTTGGAAATTTTGTTAATAGAACTTTAACATTCTTATTTAGAAATTTTGATGGTGTTGTTCCTGAAAAAACTGAAGATAAAGAATCAAATAACTTAACTAATAATATTAATGAAAAACAAAAAATTGTTATTGAATCTTTAGAAAAAGTTGAACTAAGAAAGGCAATTAATGAGATTTTTGCACTATCAAAGTTAGGAAATATTTTTTTCCAATCTAGAGAGCCATGGAAACACAAAGAAGACAAAGTGAATCTTAACAATACATTGTATGCTTGTGTAGAATTAGTTAGAAAACTCGCAATTCTAATCGAACCTTATCTTCCAAATACAAGTAAAGAAATATTTTCTCAGTTAAATTTAGAACCTCAAGGATTCAACGATTTAGATAAAAGTATTAATTCAGGGCATAAAATAAATCAACCAAAAGTTTTATTCCAAAAACTTGAAGATAAACAAATTAATGATTTACATGATAAATTTTCTGGACAACAAAGTAAGGAAATAACTGCTAAGGATATTGATTTGAGAGTTGCAAAAATAACTAATGTTGAAAAACATCCTAAAGCTGACAAACTTTATATTGAAGAAATAGATTTTGGTTATGAGAAAAGAACAATTGTTTCTGGTCTTGTTGATCACTATTCTGCAGAAGAACTAGTTGGAAAAAATATTGTTGTTGTTGCAAATTTGAAACCTGCAAAACTTCGTGGTGTTGAAAGTAAAGGAATGCTTCTTGCAGCTCAGAGTAATGATAAACAAGTTGGATTAATTCTTGCACCTAATTCAAAACCTGGAGATAGGGTTTATCTTGAAGGCCAAGAACCAAAGCCTAGAAAACAAATTGATATTAATCAATTTTTTTCAGTAAAATTGCTTGCAAAAGAAAATGCAGTTTTGCATAAAGATAAGAAACTTAAGACTGATGTAGAGTTTCTGATTGTTGATAAAGGGTTGGATGGGTTTGTTGGATAATTAAATCCTGTTTTTCCAAATTTCAATAAACTTCTTTATGCTTCTGTCATATGTTGCTTCTGCATCTTTTGGGAAAAAGCATGCTGGTAGTTCATTCCAAGATTTATGATACTCTATACAGTCACAGCAAACTCCTTTCTTCTCACAGGGATATGCCCAAAAAAGTTTCTTTTTTGGCATATTAAAAATCGAGCTTTTTAGAAAGCCAAGATATTTTACTCGATTTTTATTATGTACAGTTACAATTTTCTTTATTTAACTCTTTTTTGCATTCTATTATTACCAGTTAATTCTAATTTCTATTATTAAATGTTTCTTAAATATAAGCAATACCTTTTTAAATCCTCAATCCAAGTTATGTTGTGAATATAAATGGTTAGAGATTATGATGAAGAAGACCTGGCTGAAGATGAAGATTACATTAAATCTGCTCAGGAAGAATTAAAAAGAGTTGAACATCAGGTTTATGTTACTTTGAAGTATACTAGAACTGTAGATGTTTTACTTAATCTTTTAGAAAGAATGATTGGTGCCTATGATGCGCTAATTAATGCATTATTAGATCTTAAATCTGGTGATGAAGAATTATTTAAGAATCTCTCTGTCTTAGAAAAAGTTAATGAGGTTAAGAATTTATATGAAGATTCTCAAGTTGGAGAGAACCTTGATATTTATTTATTATTAAGAAAAATTGTTAAGGCAAAAAACATAACTAAGGCAAGTGAGTATAGAAGGCCGGTAAATCTATCAACAGTTATTGATGGTAATGAAGTGGTTATTGATATTGATATTGTAACCCATTATTATGCTGTAATCATGAGTTTTTACAAATATGTTGAACTTTTATATCAAAATGAAGAGCTTGGTGCTAAGTAATTAATATTTTTAGGTGAGAATGAAAAAGCTTCACAAAATTGCAATAGTTTCTGGTAAAGGAGGTGTTGGTAAAACAACCATCACTGTTAATCTAGGTCTTGCTTTATTTAATCTTGGTGCAAATGTAATACTTCTCGATGGAAACATTACAACTCCTAACTTAGGATTATACATGGGAATATTAAAAACTCCTGTTTCATTGAATGATGTTTTATCTGATAAGGCGCATATATCTGAAACTATTTTTGCACATAACTCTGGACTTGATATTGTTTCAAGTGATCTTGCTGTTGATGCAATGAATGATATTGATTTCAGAAAGATAAAAAATGTTCTTCCAGATCTTGGTGATTATGCGGATTTATTATTAGTTGATACTGCTGCAACTCTTGGTAGTGAAACACAAAGAATTTTAGAGGCTGTTGATGAAATAATTATTGTTACAAATCAAGATAAAGGTGCTTTAGCTGATGCACTTAAAACTATTGGTACTGCTAAAAGAATAGGAACTCCTGTAATAGGAATAATAATAAATAAAGTCAAGAAAAAATTAAATTATTCTCGTATAGAAGATTTTCTTGGTGTTCCAATAATTGGCATTATTAAACATGACGAAAAGTTTCCTAAATCTACAGAAGAAGGAAAAATATATTTAGAAACTTATAGGACTAGTAATATTGATAGATTTTATGAGATTGCGGGGAGATTTTTAGGACAAAGTTATTCAGTAAAATTAAAAAAAGAAAAAGATTCATTATTTCAATATATGTTAAGACAAGTTGGTTTGTTACCAAAATAGGTGTTAAAATGGAGAAAAATAAATATTTAGTATTATTTGGAGTTCTTATGATTATTATTTTATCTTATTCTGTTTTTGCAGATTTTCCTCCTGATGGGTTTCCTGGGGAAAATTGTAGGTGTAAAGAATTTTGTGAACAAGATTTTAAGTGTTATTTTGGAAATT
>Ga0207996_1002743_pt1 | contig 10213 bp, 7 predicted proteins | sample AntAceMetag02UKG_FD_184773 | JGI IMG/M metagenome (GOLD analysis project Ga0207996, IMG submission 184773) | Saline lake microbial communities from Ace Lake, Antarctica - Antarctic Ace Lake Metagenome 02UKG (SPAdes) (version 2) | ecosystem: Environmental > Aquatic > Non-marine Saline and Alkaline... | reverse complement strand
CGCTGTCTTTTTCCATTTTCCCTCTCCTTTTCAAAATGTTTGTTGTAGAGAGAGGGACTGATGCCTTCAACATCTTTCTGTCAGAAATTCCCTTAATTGATTCTATGAAGAATTATAGTTTGTGACACCTATGTATGGTGAAAGATGAGGAACGACGATAAACCTATAAAATGGACAATGCTCATTTTATATGCTGACAACATACCCGGACAAGCTCGTATTGACGCATCAGGCGCTCTCCACCACATTATTATCAGGGTGATAGAATGTCCCTCATGCCATAACAGATGATCCGGTTGGTCTCCCTGCCCACTTTCGGGGAAAGACTGTAAGAAAATCCCCTTTTGGGTCAAGGAGAAGGGGCTCCCGGCATCTGTGGTATATTGAAAAAAAACCCTTGACATTTAAAAAATACTATGATTACTTACAAAATACTACGAAAAATCGTAAGATCAGATTTCCACTGACAGACTGAGATCGTCTTCTGAAATCGATGAAAGGAGTAGAAGAAAATAGCGGATTTAAAAGAATTGGAAGAGATCGGCGCCAAAATAAGAGCATTGAGGAAGAGCCGAAAATTTACCCTTAAAGACCTGGCCGAACGTGCAGGTTGTACGAACGCCTATATTTCTCAAATAGAAAATGGGATCGTTAGCCCATCCATTTCATTGTTAAAAAAGATTGCTACCGCATTTGGCATAAGGTTGGTAGATCTCTTTTTGGGGGATGGGGAACCGGATGATGAAATCGTAATAAGGCGGGGTGAAGGGTTTGAAATCAAGTATCCGCGCGGTGATGCATCAATCTCTCTGCTGGTGAAAAACCTTGAGGGAAAAAACATGCAGCCACTTTTGGCAAGATTCAACCCGAAATCAGGAAGTGAGGGGCTTTATGCCCATGGTGGAGGCCAGGAATTCGGCTACGTGTTATCAGGCGAACTCGATCTGATGGTTGAGGACAAGGTCTACAATTTAAAAAAGGGAGATGTCTTTTATTTCAACTCCACACGATTACACGGATATATCAACCATAGTAATGAGATTACGGAAGTCCTGTGGGTGATCAGCCCTCCCACTTATTAACGTAGAATCAAGCCCGGGTTTTGCATGAAGGATTTTTGTCTGTGAATATTTTGTAGAATTTCAGGAGGTGCATTAGAGAATATCCGGTTCTTTTGATGATCCAACAGAGGAGCAAAATGAATATTCCATTAACACCAGTGCGTTTTTTGGAGCGCGCTCTCAAAATCTACGGCAAGAAGACGGCTGTCATTTGCGGCGATCGCCGGTTCACCTATCTCCAATTCGGCGAGCGGGTCAACCGTCTCTCCAATGGACTCCTCGCCATGGGGAGCCGGAAGGGAGACCGGATATCCTACCTGGGCTACAATTGTCATCGACTCCTTGAGGCCTTTTACGCCGTCCCACAAATCGGCGCCGTCCTCCTTCCCCTCAACATCCGGCTGGCTCCTGATGATTTCAAGTACATCATCCATGAATCCACCCCGAACGTGCTCTTCGTAGATCAGGACTTTATCCCGCAAATCGAGGCCATTCAAGGGGATATTCCTTCCATAGAGCAATACATCCTTCTCGGGTCCATGGAGAATGCACCGGACTGGATCACCGGGACCTATGAACCCATGCTCGAAGGGGCTTCACCCGACCCTCCGTTTCCCCTGGAGGCATACCCCTTCGAAGAGGACGATGTGTCGGAAATCTTCTATACCAGCGGGACCACGGGCAGGCCCAAGGGGGTCATGCTTACCCACCGCAACCTCTATCTCCATGCCCTTGTCAACCTGGCGGCAGAAGCCATGGACGAAACAGACATCCAGATGCATCTCATCCCTCTCTTTCACGTAAACGGCTGGGGGACCCCCCACTATCTGACATGCAAGGGGGGAACCCACGTCATGGTGCAGAAGTTTGATCCGGTGGAGGCCCTGGAGATCATCCAAAGGGAGATGGTCACCCGTACATACGCGATTCCCACCATGGTCAACGCTATCCTGTCAGTTCCCCGATTCAAGGATTACGATGTGTCCAGCCTCAGACGGATCCTGATCGGTGGGGCCCCGCCTCCCACCGGGATCATTGAGCGAACGGAAAAAGCCTTTGGGGTGCTCGTATCCTCGGCCTTTGGAATGACAGAGTGCTGCCCGCTCATCGCGCGGCCCGAGCTGGGCCCTCATTTAGATCCGAAGGTTCGGGAATATCGTGCGAAAAACACGTGGGGCTTCCCGCTGACGGGGGTGGCATTCCGTGTGGTGGACCCGGAAGGGAAGGATCTTCCCTGGGACGGGGAGGCCATCGGGGAACTCCTGGTGCGGGGCGATATGGTCATGAAAGGGTACTACGCGAGCCCTGAGGCGACGGAGAAGGCCCTGGAGAGAGGGTGGTACCATACGGGTGACCTTGTCTCAATGGGTCCGGATGGTTCCCTTTTCATCAAAGACAGGATGAAAGAGATCATCATCAGCGGGGGAGAAAACATCTCCTCCCTGGAAGTGGAGCAGGTCCTTTACTCTAATCCGGAAATCGAGGAGTGCGCGGTGATCGGAAGACCCAATGAAAGGTGGGGAGAGGTACCCATGGCCTTTGTTGTGTTAAAGGAGGGCTCCGGCCTCACCCCAGAGGAGATCATCGCCTTTACCCGGAGCAGGATGGCCCATTTCAAGACGCCCAAAGAGGTGAGGATCATCGATCAGTTTCCACGGGGAGGGACCGGGAAGATCATGAAGTCGGTTCTCAAGGCCCAGGTCCGATCCTCCTGAAGCACATGAAATGAAATCGTTGCACTGTTCAAACAAAAGGGGGTGATAGGTCAAGACAGCTATCCATGGTACGTCATTCATAATCACTTTGGGAAACCTCGTCCTCCGGACGAGACGGAATGAACCTCAAGAGGATGGTGAGGCCAAGATCTCTGCGCCTACACCGGAAAGGAGGATGTTATGAAAAAGATCGCTCTTATTGGTTTTATTGGATTTCTTTTGGCCTTTTTCTCTGTTTTACCTGCTCAGGCAGCAGAACCGATCAAGTTCGGTTTCTTACACAGCCTGAGCGGTGGGGTGGGTCAGGTTTACGGGATACCGGATCAGGCAGGTGTAAAGATTGCGGTTGACGAGATCAACAAGGCTGGAGGGGTTCTGGGCCGGCCACTCGAATTTATCTCCAGGGACGACAAGCTCAACCCGGAGACCGGTATCCGGGAGGCCAAAGACCTGATCCTGAACCAAAAGGTGCACTGGATTCAAGGAACCGTGAGCAGCGCCGTGGCCCTGGCCGTATCCGCCTACTGCAAAAAGCAGAAGACCATTTTTGTGGATACGGTGGCCCAGTCGGCCGCAACCACCGGCGAAAAGGGGCACCGATATGTATTCAGACTTTCTACGAATACCACCACTTACACCCGCTCCGTGGCCAATGCGGCCGCCAAAGAGTGGGGAGGCAAGAAGGTGTTCATCATCGGTCCGGACTATGAGTATGGTCATCGCTGTAAAAGCGATTTCATGAACGCCTATACAAAACTGGTCCCTGATGCCAAGGTGGTCGGAGAACTCTGGCCCAAACTGGGCAATCAGGACTGGACCCCGTACATTTCCAAGATCATGGCCTCGGATGCGGACTTTGTGTACTGTTCCCTCTGGGGCGGTGACGTCCTCTCCTTTACCAAGGCGGCAACCGCCTTTGGCTATTTCGACCGGGTAAAGCACTGCGGCCAGGACTGGGGCAGCATGGAGGCCCTGAGCAAGATGACCAAACAGTCCTATGACAAGGGCGCCCTGGGCGGAAGCCATTACCCCTGGTGGATCATTGATAACCCCATCAGCAACGCCTACTATCCCAAGTTCAAGAAGGTGACCGGCATGGATGCAGGCCTGGCTGCCGCTTCCGGGTACACCACGGTCTACGCCATGAAAGCGGCCATAGAGAAGGCCGGTTCCCTGAATACCGAAAAGATAGTGGATGCCCTGGAGGGCATGGTGGTGAATTCGGTGGTGGGTCCTTTAAAGATCAGGGCCTGCGACCATCAGGCCATGTGGCCTTTCTGGGTGGGCAAGGTGGTCTTTAACGACAAGCATCCCTGGCCCTATATTTCGGATGCCGTTGCCCTTGAGCCTCCGGAAAAGGGGTATCGCACCTGTCAGGAGATCGAGGCGGCCCGCAAGGCGACCAAGTAGGCCTCTCGTTACGTTGGATGAAGGTCCGGGTTTGGGCCCGACGAAGTATTCCGAGCCCGGATCATTTCAAGAAAAAGACTACTATTAGACAGCCATGACCTTTCAAGGATTAATTATTCAGCTTTTGAGCGGTATCAGTACAGGGATGGTCATATTCCTTATTGCCGTGGGTCTGTCCCTGGTCTTTGGTACATTGCAGGTCTTGAACCTGGCCCACGCCTCCCTCTATATGTTGGGGGCATATCTCTGTTTCTGGATCAGCGCCACCCTTTCCGAGGTCACCGGGGCCTTCTGGTGGGCCTTGCTTCTGGCCCCTCTCGGGGTGGCCATCTTCGGAGGCCTTGTAGAGGTCCTTCTCCTTCGGCGCATTTATGACCGGGAGCACCTGGATCAGTATCTGCTCACCTTTGCCCTGATCCTGATCATAGGAGACCTGTGTAAGTTGGCTTGGGGTGTTGATTTCAACATGGTGCCCACGCCGTGGCCCCTTAACGGCCCTGTTATCTGGGGAGACATTATCTTTCCCAGGTATAACCTCTTTCTTATCCTGTGCGGGCCGGTGGTCTTTGTGGGGTTGTGGGCACTGATCCAGTACACCCGTTTAGGCAAGATTATCCGGGCCATGACCTACAACCGGGAGATGGCCAATGCCCTTGGGACGAATGTTCCCCTGGTATATACCGTCGTCTTTATGTTGGGATGCTGGCTCGCCGGGTTAGGCGGCGCCCTTGTGTCACCCATGTCCTCGGTCATGCCCGGTATGGACATGGTCGTTCTGATCGAGTGCTTCATTATTGTGGTCATCGGCGGGCTCGGGAGTCTCCCCGGCGCTTTCTTGGGTTCGCTGATCTTTGGATTGGTCAACGCCTTCGGGATCCTGGTCGCCCCAAGGCTGGCCATCGCATTTGCATTTATCCTGATGATTATTGTCCTTATCGTCCGGCCCTGGGGGCTTATGGGCAAGCCTGAATGATGGAACCTGAACTAAACAGAAGTCATACCATAAAGACGATCGGCGGACTTGTTGCGGTTCTGGTTGGCTTCTTGATCCTGCCGCTATTTTTGCCTTTAGGCTGGCTGAGTCTCGTCAACGAGATGATTATCCTTGCCTTGGCCGCATGCGGGCTCAATCTTATGCTGGGATATGCTGGCATGGTCTCGTTCGGGCCGGCCGGCCTTTATGCGGTGGGGGCCTATACCACGGCCCTTTTCCTCTATTACACCGAGATCCCGTTCGGCCTTGCCCTCATTGCCGGGCCAGTGTCAGCGGCCATTGCCTCCGTCATTATCGGATGGTTCTGTGTCCGTCTAACCCATGTCTATTTTGCCTTGCTTACCCTTGCCTTTGCCCAGATTATCCATACCATAGTCTTTGAGTGGTATGGGTTTACAAAGGGGGATGACGGTATTGTTGATATCCGGGTGCCGGCCTTTTTGGAGTCCATCACCAACTATTATTACTTTAGTTTGATCATCGTGTGTATCTGTCTGGCCCTCATGTGGAGGATCGTGAACTCCCCTTTTGGAAAGACCCTTCAGGCCCTTCGGGAAAACCCGGAGAGGACGGAATTCATCGGAATTAATGTCCGGTTGTACCAACTCAGCGCCTTTGTTCTATCCGGGTTTTTCTTAGGCGCTGCGGGGTCCTTGTTTTGCGGTTTCAACAAGAATGTCTTTCCAAATTACGCCCACTGGATGAAGTCAACGGAGATGTTGGTGGTTTGTCTTCTCGGTGGGGTTTACAACTTCCTGGGTCCTGTCGTGGGATCCATCGTATATATTTTGCTGGACAAGGTCATCACCAGTTTTACCCAGTACTGGCCCCTTGTCCTGGGGCTGGTCGTTCTCGCCCTGTTGCTTTTTCTGAAAGGCGGCATTGCCGGGTTTATTTCAGAGAAGGTTTCAGCAGGGAGGGCGAGTTGGGGGAAGGGTGAAAGGAATGTTTAGCGTCAAGGGGATCACTAAATCGTTCGGGGGGCTCTTGGCGGTCAATGGTGTTACCTTCCATTTGGAGAATGGCGAAGTCAGTTCCATTATCGGCCCGAACGGAGCAGGCAAAACCACGCTTTTCAACCTGTTGACCGGACACATCAAACCCGATTCCGGGGAAATCCTCTTTAAGGATCAAGATATCACAGGCCTCCCACCCCATAGGATATGCAGGAAGGGGATCGGAAGATCGTTTCAGCGGACGAACATCTTTCCCCGACTCAGTGTTTTTGATAATGTTCAGGTGGCAGTGATGTCGTGGGAGCGGAAGTGCAGAAATATCTTCCTCAGGGCCCGGAACATGAACCAAAAAGAAACAGACGAGATCTTAGACGGCGTGGGCCTCGGAGACAAAAAAAAGATGACAGCAGGACTCCTTGCCCATGGCGACCAGAGACTGCTCGAGATCGGGATCGCGCTGGGCAGCTACCCCGAGCTCCTGCTACTCGATGAACCGACCGCCGGGATGAGCCCGGAAGAGTCGAATAAGACCGTAGAACTCATTCAAAGGCTTGCCCGCGGAAGAGATCTCACCCTCCTGTTTATTGAACATGACATGAACGTGGTCTTCGGTATATCCGAGCAGGTTCGGGTGATGCACTTAGGGTCCATTATCGCCGAGGGAAGTCCCGAGGAGATCAGGGCCAACGGCGAGGTCCAAAGAATCTATTTGGCCGAGGAAGATTGATGTTATTGGAAGTGAAGGAAATTAACACGTTCTACGGGATCAGCCACATCCTTTTCAATGTGTCTTTGGAGATCGATAAAGGAGAAGTGGTTTGTATTCTCGGGAGAAACGGCGTGGGTAAAACGACACTTCTGAGGAGCATCATGGGCCTTACGGCCGCACGTTCGGGAAAAATCCTGTTTGGTGGTGTTGACATACGTGGCAAACAGCCATTTGTGGTCGCTCGATTGGGAATCGGTTTTGTCCCGGAAGACAGGATCATCTTTCCGGCCCTGACGGTCAGGGAGAATCTGGAGATGGGAACGAAGCGGGGGGGAATGGGCACCTGGACGTTTGAGCGGGTTTTTGAGATGTTTCCCATTCTAGATAAACGCCGGGCACAGATGGGGGGAACCCTTTCAGGCGGTGAGCAACAGATGCTGACCATTGCGAGGACCCTGATGGGGAACCCTGAACTCCTCCTTCTCGATGAGCCGTCTGAAGGCCTCTCCCCCTTGATCGTCAAAGAGTTGGGGAATCATGTGCGTAGCCTGAAGGAAGAGGGGATGCCCCTCCTTCTGTCAGAGCAGAATTCCGTTTTTACACTGAGACTCTCCGACCGGGCCTACATTCTGGAAAAGGGAGAAGTCCGCTGGAAAGGTGGAATCAAGGCACTCAGAGAAGAGCCGGAGATCCTCAAGACTTACCTGGGCGTGTAGGCCCATAACGCCGGCACAGGGAATTCCTTACAAATAGGGGCCGAGTTCTCACTTTTGACAAGGCGTGAAAAATGAAGACTTGCGCCCCTTCGCTTCAACTGTGGACAGCGTTTTAGAAGATACCTTATCGGACAAAGGATCAATCCCCATTTTTCATTGAAAAGGAGAATATGGCCATGAAGTTGCTTCATGTTGACATGAAAGCTGAAAATGCCGTCGCAACAGAGCTTCCTAAAGAATGGCTGACGATCGGCGGCAGTGGCTTGATTGCCAAGATAATGAATGATGAGGTCCCTCCCGGGACAGATCCTCTATGCCCTGACAACAAATTGATTATTGCGTGTGGCCCTCTCGCGGGAACAAGGGCGCCGCAACTCGGACGCATTTCGGTTGGTGCCAAAAGCCCCTTAACATTAGGAATAAAGGAGGCTAACGCAGGTGGCCCTGCAGGTCAATATATGGACCGATTGGGGTTTAGGGGCATTATCGTGGAAAACGCTGCTGAACAGGGGAAGGCATTTTACCTCAGGATTTCCAAAGAGGGAGCGCGCCTTGTACCTGCCGACGAGTTTAAGGGTCTTAAAAACTATGAATTGGTACGGCAGCTCCATGCAAAATACGGTAAGAAGGTGGCCATTGTCTGTATCGGCATTGCCGGTGAGAGGAAATATCGAGGGGCTTCCGTATCATTCACGGATATTTTTGGTGATCCGTCTCGCAATGCGGCAAGAGGTGGATTGGGTGCGGTTATGGGGTCAAAGGGTCTGAAGGCGATTGTTTTAGATGCCTCTGGCACTCCACCGGTAAGCATCGCCGATCCTGACCGTTTCAAAAAGACGGTTAAATCGTGGATCAATACAATTGCGCACGACATCAGCTGCGGGCTGTATTCAAAATTTGGTACCCCTTTCGCTGTTGCCAATTCGGCCAATCAGGGCACCCTGCCTACCAATAACTACCGTTCGGGCCGACCTCACGACTTTTATAAAGTTAGCGGTGAAGCCATCCAGGAGAACCTTTTTAAACGAGGGGGCAAGATGCATGGCTGTATGCCGGGCTGTGCCGTCAAATGTTCAATAATCTACCCTGATTCAGAAGGTAACCGTCTTGCCTCGGCCTATGAATATGAAACAATCGCCATGCTCGGTACGAATCTGGGCATCATGGATTTGGATGCCATCGGAAAACTGAAATTCATGTGCGACGACCTCGGCGTCGATGCAATTGAAATCGGATCCTGTCTCGGTGTGGCGGCCGATGCAGGGAAGATGAAAATGGGTGATCTGGCGTCAGCAGAGAAGCTCCTTATGGAAATCGAGCAGGGCACCGCCTTTGGTGAGGCCCTGGGGAACGGGGTTGTCAGCACTGCGAAGACTTTAAATGTTCGGCGTGTGCCCGCATATAAGGGACAGGCTTTTCCAGGGCATGATCCCAGGTCGGTGAAAGGAACCGGCGTCACTTACGCGACAAGCCCCATGGGGGCTGATCACACGGCCGGTCTTACCTACAGGGCACCTCGGCAAAGAGAGAAGCAGACCCAAAACTCACTCCGATCACAAGTCCAGGCGGCCACCTGCGACACATTTGGATATTGTTTAAACTCTGTTCCGGGTGGGCAGGAATCCATCTATGATTTTTTTGCCGATCTGATGAACGCGCGGTACGGGATGGGGTTAACGCCGGATGATATTGTCGAAATCGGCAAACAGACTTTAAAAGATCAAATCAAATTCAATGAGAATGCCGAATTCAGCAGAATGAATGAACTTTCACAAAACTTTATTCGAACCGAATCATTAGCACCAACCGATCAAGTTTTTGATGTTCCGGATAAGGAGTTAAGGGATTTCTGGAATGGGTTGGACGCCTTCAAAGTCCCCAAAAAACATTGGGAAGTTCGCATACCGCCAATGCCTGAAATGCTGTTTGGCACCCATGTGGTCCAAAGAGTGGGGGCAATGGCCAAAAGATTGGATATGAGAAAAGCGATGATTGTCTCAGATCCGGTTATGAAAAGCATCGGGCGTGTCGATGAAGTACAGACAATCCTCCAAAGGGCGGGTATCGCGTCTGAACTATTTCTCGATGTTGAGCCTGATCCCCCTGTAGAATTAATTGAGACAGCGGGAGATTTGTACAGGGCCAAAGATTGTGATGGCATTATCGGCTTGGGCGGTGGCAGTAGTTTGGACGCTGCCAAAGCAATCGCTTTGCGGGTAACGCATCCCGGTGAATTAACCGAATACGAAAGCATTGTAGGCGGAACGGCAAAGATAAAACCTATATTGCCCCCGCTGATCTGTATTCCAACCACCTCGGGCACCGGCAGCGAGGTTAATCCGTATGCGGTTATTACGAATAAGCAGCGGAACGTCAAATTCATGCTTATGAGTAACCATCTGATCCCCAAAGTAGCTGTTATCGATCCGGATTATTGCAGGAGCATGCCCCCCGAATTGACGAGAGAGTCAGGTGTTGATGCCCTGGCCCACTGTATCGAAGGCTATGTTGCCCTGGCAGCGCCGTATCATCCCTATTTCGAATCCATGGCACTTTATGGAACCAAACTGATTGGTCGAAGCCTGGTCAAAGCATACAAAGAGCCCCGCAATGTCGATGCCCGCACAGATATGTGTATGGCGGCTGTGTACG
>Ga0207996_1002739_pt1 | contig 10232 bp, 22 predicted proteins | sample AntAceMetag02UKG_FD_184773 | JGI IMG/M metagenome (GOLD analysis project Ga0207996, IMG submission 184773) | Saline lake microbial communities from Ace Lake, Antarctica - Antarctic Ace Lake Metagenome 02UKG (SPAdes) (version 2) | ecosystem: Environmental > Aquatic > Non-marine Saline and... | reverse complement strand
GACGATGAATAAGTATGTCTTTGATAAGTTTGAGGCAGGAATACCCACTTCTTACATTGTACAGATTCATGTCTATATGATTATCCTAGAGGTAGACTATGCAGAGATCGCCTGTCTGGTGGATGGAAATAGATTTGTATGCTATCCTATAGAAAGGAGTCCAGAGGTAAGTAAGAAAATTATAGATATTTCTAAGCAGTTCTGGTATAACAGGGTGGTTCCTGGAAAAGAACTGGTAAAAAAGATTGCAGCAGCAAACGTCAAACATGACTACAAGACTGTTGATGATTGTGAGATGAAGCTTCAGTACCTAGAGCCTGAACCCGATAATACTGAAGACTATAAGAAATTTATGAACGAGAGGTATCTCAGGGAAGATAAGAAACTCCTGGGTAATGGGGATTTTTATGGTAAGGCTATCAAATATCATTTAGTCAATGGGATTGTAAGGATGCTCAACAAACAGAAAGCACTACTGCAAAATGAGTTTATTGCAGAGCTTTCCCATAATGGGTGTGATGTGATGGATTTTGACAATGGGGGAAGGGTGTCTTACAAGGAGAAATTTAACAACGGGGTAAAACCTAAGCCAGCAGAAGGAATTATTTTAGAACATTATAATAAATTAAAGCTATGAAAACAATCAAATTTACAGGCCAGGAACTAATGGAGAAGGTGATGCCTGCCCTTACTCACGCAATGCAAGTACCTCACCAGGTAAACAATAAGTTTGCTGCGGGGGTAAGTAAGAACTACGGAAGGTTCGAGAGCGTTCATAAAAGAATTATGAAGCAGCGTCCTTTAAGCTTCGTCAACCCTACTATCGGTGAGCCTAAAGAGATGAGCACCTACCGTAAGGAGTTTATGTTAATCCAGCATGAGAACTGCGAGAAAGACCAGAGAGGTTCGTTCATACAAAAGGAAAATCAGCTCGTTCCTAAAGATGTGGAGAAATACAATAAAGCCGTTGAAGCTGTTAATAAAAAGTTCAAGGGCTTACTCGACAAGGTGAAAGCCTCAGAGAAAGAGTTCGAGAAAGTGATGAAGCAGACATTCGAGGTAGAGATCCACCAAGTAGAAGAAAGTAATATCCCTCCACTTCCAGGGAACATCTATGGAGTGTTGGAATTTATGATCGTTACCGATGGTAGGATAATGGGAATAAGCCAGTAATGAGGCGAAGGGTTAAATTCCGTAATACTGAGACAGACAAAGAAGTTTCTCAGGCTGACGAAGCTATGAGAGAAGCTGCTACAGACAATGTTCAGCAAAAAGGGGAGTTTATTGATGGTATTGATGACTTTGACGCACTTGTTGAGAAAGAGATGAATAAAATTGCAAATAACTCTCACGAGTGGATCTATGGATTTTTAATCTACATAGGTCAGGAAAGTTACAATGATCCTGAGACGAGACTCCCCATGCTGACCATTGTTGGAGTGATAGAACTTGACCAAGATAAGATGGTAGTGCATATCCCTACTGGACAATTATTTTTTGTATGAACAATGAAGAGACATTTTTAAAGTGGAAAAGGAGAGGGGCTACATTAGATGAGATAGCTAAGGCGATGGGTATTACTAAGCAAGAGGCATTAACAATATTAAGTAAAACATTAAAGAATGATCGAGATAAATTATAAGCCACTATCGGTTAATGATGTTTGGAGAGGGAGGCGTTTTAAAACTCCTAAGTATACACAGTATGAAAGAGATATTTCTTTTATGTTGCCAAGGATGAAGATTCCTAAAGGAAAGCTTAGAGTGGAATTTGAATTTGGATTCTCTTCCTCTGGCTCTGATCTCGACAATCCTGTTAAACCTTTTATGGATATTTTGCAGAAAAAATACAAATTTAATGACAGTAGGGTTTATGAAATCCTACTAAAGAAGAGTATTGTTAAGAATGGTAGTGAGTTTATTCGTTTTGAAATTACAAAATACGAAAATTAATATCATGGACTTAGAAAAATTATTATTCGAGTATGGTTTCTATATGGACTACTCTACGGGACACTACAAGAGGGACGATGGTTACAGTGCGGAATTCCTGTTTAGAAGATCAAAGAACATTATGATTATCAAAAACACTTTTAAACGTAAATCACACGTTTCAACTTCATTAGTCCCTGAGACAGATGATGAATTCAGATTATTTTTTAAACTAATTGAAATAAAACCTATTTAAAATGAATGATAATGATTTCACAATAAAAGGAGATGTTGTCTTTATTGGACAGCACGAGAATTTTGGACATATAAGCCAATTCCAGAAGCGTATACTGGTTATTAAGACCGATGATGGCAAGAAGGTCTCAGAATCTCCTTTCACCTTCTATGGCGACGACATGGACTGTATTGAAGGTATCGGGATTGGAGATACGATAAATATTAATTTCAGCATAAGAGGATTTTCTTCTATCAAGGTAGGAGTTAAAAGGTTCTATCCTGAAATGGTGGGTAAAAATCTTACAAAACTTTAATGTCACAAGGAACTAAAATATCACTCTCAAGAGCAATGCATTACGCAACGAGGTTTATGCAGTTAATAGAACCTCATTGTGAGAAGGCTATTATCGTTGGAAGTGTGAGACGACAAGTAGAAATGGTGAATGACATAGAAATTTGCTGCCTTCCCAAATACAATAAAAAGGAACTAGCAGGTAATCTATTTGGATTTACAGAGATGGAGAGTGAGATTGACAGGCTTTTTGGTGGGAAGTATCCAGGGATGGTGAAAAATGGGAAGAGGCTGAAAGCTTTTAAATATCCTGAGTTGAGCCTTGAGCTTTACATTCCTCAAGTACATGATTACGGTCGAATTTTAGCAATACGTACCGGACCATTAGAGTATTCTAGGGATGTCTTGGCATTTCAGTGGCATAGGCTTGGATGGGCTGGCACTGAAGACGGGCTAAGGAAGCGGAAGCAATGTATGAAGCACAGTGGTAAGTGGATATTGAAACCTTTAATCGAAGAGCCTGACATAGAGTATCCACCAAGTTTTGAAACAGAGAAAGATTTTTATGAGTTTCTAGGGTTTACATACGTAGAACCTGAGTATAGAGTAGTAATATAAGGTAAAAGTGAGAGATTTAACAATGGAACAATTTGTAAAAGCACCAGAGCTTGTAAAGCTTATTTACATGAGTGCTTATAATGGAGATCCTGTTAGCAGCAATGACTACGAAAAAGCTATCTTGAAGCATCCTGAATATTTCGATGAAGAGCTAAGTATGCGTAAGTCGTGGAAGAGAATTCCCCAGCGTGTTATTAGGGAATTTGAGATAGATATTGCAGCAGAGATGGAGAGCCTGGGACTGCCTTTTACTGGTAAAGATATTGTGAGGTTGCTTTCATTGAACTACGAAGACTTTGAGTTGGAAGTTTCTTCTAATCGTTATTTTTATAACTACGAGTCTATTTACAAGAAAATTTGGGACATTCATTTTAGTGAATACTTCCCTGTTATAAATAATTACTAATTAAAATTTTAAACTAATGGCATTACAAAGAAAATCGCCTAAAGGAATGTACCTACGTGTAGCTAAGGGTAAATTGAGGCAAAAAATTAAAGAGCCAACAGCAACTTCCGAATTAAGAATAGAAGAGAAAGATGGTGTTACACACAATATTCTCGAAGAAGTGTTTGAGAGCCTTACTGGTAAAGTAGTTTCGGTAAGACTATATGATGGTTCTTTTGGAGAGCAGTGGATAGTCACTATCGCTGATGGTCCAGACAACTACAATGTTACTATGCCCGTCAACTCACGCTATTCTTCTTCATTTATGGAGAGATTACCAGGAATAGATTTTGACCAACCGATTCTGATCTCGCCTTACGATTTTGAAAATAAAGAGGGCAATCGTAATTCAGGAGTCACTATTTATCAACCTGCAGTACAGGATAAGGAGAACAAAGTTCCTTCTTATTTTAGGAAGTATGATGATGAGGGTAATTTCTTGAGATGGAAACACAAACATCCTGAACCAAAACAAGATGCAAGTAAGGCAGAATTTAAAATCTACCTTATTGAGCGTGATGAGTTTTATAAAACTTTTATCATGGAGAATATTGCACCAAATATTTCCAAAGAGAATCCTGTTGATAATGCAGACAACAAGGAATTTGAAGGAGAAGTGGACTCTAAAAATATTCCTAATCCTGGTGGTCCTAGTAGGAGTGCATCTGATGATGTGGAAGATGATCTTCCTTTTTAACCAAGTATCAACTATTTAACATAATAATATGGAAACAAAACAAGGCTATACGCCTAAACAAATTAAGTACGGAGAGAATATGTATACTCCCGTAAAAGAGAGAATTCTTGTCATAAAGAATGACGGGATAGATTATGAGATAGTCACAGATGCAACTTACTATCCTGACAAACGTAAGTGGATGGTGAAGGCTTCCCTGGTAGTTCATAAAGCTGATGGTAGCAAGCGTGTCTTCCAGGGCCATGCTTCAGAGATGGAGTCAGGGCAGAACCTTTATCTATACAATGCCTTAGAAGTTTGCGAAACATCCGCTATCGGAAGGGCTATCGGAGCATCTGGTATTGGTATTGAGGACAGCTTTGCTTCACTGGAAGAAGTGGAGAGAGCACACAGAAAGCAGGAAGAGGCTAATAAGAATTCTCCTATCGGGGGAATTAAAGAAGACCTGAAAAAGACTGTCGACACTACCCCCATCAAACCTCAGAACGAACACAACCTTCCTAAAGAGAAAGCTGTTATTGATCCTGAGAACACCAACAAAGATGTAATACGTGTTATTACGGACTTGAAGTTGGAGCAGATGAAAGTTGAGTCTTTGAAGATTCTTTGTAATGGAGTGATTGACTTTGACAATTACGATGGCAGGAACACTACACGCAAGCTTATCAACTTGATAAAGGCAGAGCGTGACTTTATGAATGCTGCCCCTGGAAGAAGTTCTGATGGTGCCGAAGAAATTCCACTACAAGATCCCGATAAGCCAGACCTGGATATTGATCCCGTAATTCCTAAGAAAGAGGAATTAAAGGAAACTGTTATCCCACCTAAACCAAAGGAAAAGATAGATCCTAAATTTGATTCTTTAAAGCCTAACAAATACAACATTATTGCTACTGACTTTGAGGGTGACCAGCGTCCTTTTATTCCTGATGTAAGGGAGTTTTACGATGCTATTGATGGGGCAGATGTTAGCGAAGATGCTATTGTGGCAGCTATCTCTGTTGCAGGATATGACTTTAAAGACGTAGAGACATTTTCACGTATGGCGAGTGTTGAGCAAATAAATAAAGTGTTAGACCTAACGGAATAATTCTTATATTTGTCATCTCACACTACTACATTTCTCTCATACGCCTAAACCATGCCCTGCCTCTCCGGTGATCCGGTGGCAGGGCTTTTTTATCCAAAGTATTTTTTGTAATTTTGTAAAGTTCTTATAAATCCTGGGGGTGTTATGGAATCGACTTGTAACGGAGTGTTATTGTTTAGATTTTTTTTAAAATAAACGGCACAGTACAAATTATGCCCGTTGTAGAGCAGCGTTTAGCAGCTTAACAACCGAGTCTTATCGGTACTTGGGAACAGAAACCGATTTGTTGCGATACATTGTAATTTGAGTTTCTTTATTCTCTTGAAAAATAAAGTGGTGGTCAGTCCCAAACAACAATATGACAAACTTATAAGCACGAGGGTTCGAATCCCTCCACCTCCACAATCAATATCCTTATGGTTAAAAGTAAAGTAAAAAAAGAGATAGCCCTTGAAAGGGATCATAACTGTACGGGGTGCGGAACTACTCAGCATCTTTCCCATTCTCATTATATCCCTATAAGCAAGCGTAAGGATTTAGAAAACAACAAAAAGAATATAACGTATCACTGTTTGAGTGTTGGCAAGAAGGGGTGTCATGATAAGTGGGAGAGTAATGATTATAAGACTATGGTGACGTTAAATGATTTTACTGAGGCAATGGAGGCTGTTAAGAGGCTGGATAGATTACACTATAACTTTTTAATGTCAAGATTTTCAGAACAGGGATTTAAAAAAGCCGGACTGTTATAGCCCGACTTTATTTAAAATTTTATTTCTGTTGAATCACATTTATATTTCATTTGGAATTTAATCCCGTCAGAAAATCCCTGGTTATAACTTTTCTTATGCTCATCCCACTCTTTTTGCATAGACCACTTTGTTGCAATGGCTGTTAACATTATTAGCAGGGCTGTGTAAATTATTAGTTTAGCTTTTTTCATTTTTCTTATTTCCTTTTAATACTTTCCTATACCTCCCTGGACCCCGACCATTCTCTTTATAGTACTTCACATAGACATTATCCATCCATTTACCTGAATCTACTATGCTGAACTCGTGCTCAGGAGTCTCTACGATAAATCCCCAGGGAAATACCCACACAATCGAACCTCCTTGAGATGGGAGGCCAACAATCCCTTTAATTCCTACTTTTTCAAGGCATTCTTTAAATCTGAACTGTGACGGATCTTCATTGAGGCACTTTACAAACTCAGTAGCTTGCTGTTTATTCATCGAAGCCTCCTTGCATACCTGTTGGCTATATTCTCTGTACCTTCTACAAAATCCTGCTCTAGCTCAGGGACTCTTTTGTTGGTGTGCTTATTTAATACCATCACCTTTAATTTAGTGGGGAACCTACAGTATTTTACTACTGTGATATACTTGGTCCATTCGTATTCGTTAAACTTATCATCTAAGCTTATGCCGAATAATTTTCTTTGATCTTTATCCATTGTTTTAATCTTTAATAATAAATACCACTCCTGCTATGCGAATAAAGGGCAGTGATGCACGCTTTACCTTCTGGAATATGTTTTGCTTGGTCGTGCCAATTTCTTTGGCATAGTCGCTCATTGTGCGTAATTTCAGCACGTTTATCTTCTTTTCACCAATTACTATGTTCATCGTTTTTGTTTTAAGTGGTTTTGTAACTCTTTTTGGTGTTTTACAATTAGCTCAGTGATTTTTTCCTGGGCTAGTATTACTTGAGGATTTTCTGAATGTGCAATCCTCAGTATTTCTTTTATTGCCAATAAGTCTAGTATCATATCACCTTCCTTTCCCTTATTTTCTCCACCAGGAAGACTGCCCTGGAAATGAAATTAGTGTTTACTGTCATTATTACTTCAAAGAGGTTGTCTGAAACAATTAGAAAATCAGATACTAAATGTTCAATATCTTCTTTTAATATCCAGTCTTTTATTAGCTTTTCAAAACTCTGCGAATCTCTCTTACATCCACACTTACTCTCTATATCCCTTACTTCGCCTTCGGCAAAAGAGACAGTGAATACAAATCCTGTTATCTGTTGTAGCATAGCCTGTCATATATTAGTGAGACAATAGTTAAAACTCCAATTACCAGGACTGCATATTTTTGGGGCCACCAGATCATTAGTGCGATCAATGAAAATACAAGCCACCATGTTCTTACCGAAATATCTTCCATAATCTTTTTATTATTAGATGTGTTAATACTGTGAATAGTGCAATAGCAAATGACCCTGTAATTACCAGGATCAAAATTGCTATTGCTGTTGCCATCATATCAAATGCTTCCATAAGTTTACATATTAGGAAATACTGTTTTTTCACTCAAATTAAGTTCATCTACTGCATGATCCTGAACAGCATCTATTAAATGCAGGATACCAACAAGATCATCATTGATACTTTTGCTTTTAGGGCCCGTATAATGATGTCTTAGGTCTTCCATGTGCTGCAATAGGCTATGCTTTTGTTTATCTAGCAACGACCAGTCTATTTTATCAAAAAAGTTTTCCATAATTTCATTTTTTACATTGTGTATATTTCACTTGTGTTTAGTTTGTTTACTACCGAATAAGCTTCGGCAGCCTTCACAATTTTATGGACTTAGGACCATTAAACACCTACCAATATATTAACCTGCTCAAGCCTAGTCTTTGGAAAGATCCAACCAGGCCCGCACGTTAAACGCATATTGAAACGTCCTCCAATGGCTTTAAAATCATCTTTTAGTGGCTTTGTGTCTCCTATTACTGCAATAGCTTTCAATGAATAATCAACAACTTCCACACCCTTAGAAATACTTTTCTTTTCTGGTACTCCTGGAACCTCAAAAGTTATTTTATAAAAGTCTTCATAATTACCGCTTTGCTTTTCTGTCTCTTCTACTTTGAAATTATAAGCATTTATAGGAATGTTTGTCTTTTCAAAGATCCTGTAAAATATCTGCCTTTTGTTTGGTCCGTTCCTGTCTGACTCATCCAATTTAGGATTGAAAGTATTACAAAGTATTTCAATTTCTTCTGTCTTATCCCTGGAGGTAGATATATATTTGATACTCCCAAAAACATCGTTAAAATTACTAGGTGTAAAATCGTAAAAATCTCCAGACCAGTCGAAGGAATAACCGCTAAATTTATCGGTGATATTATCAACTTCTTTTGTGGTTGGTCCATTCGTCCAGGTTATAGAGTAGGCCGAATAATGTCTTTTCACTACTGAAAACTTAATGCCTGGAAAATTCTTTTTTAAATCTGATACAAGATTCTTTTTTGTGGTCTTATCGTCCATTGCATCTCCGGCAATTAAGTGAGGAAATTTACTTGGAAGCTCTACACGTTCTTTTTCGTTTGCTGTGGCTTCTGCTAATGCTTCAGTGTTTAATATTTCTTCCTGCTCATTTGCCACCTTTATAAATTCTTTTATCTGATCTTCAGGAAATATAAAATTTTCCTTGTCATCATAATAAAAACCAATTCCGAACTTTTTAGATACTGGCTTTATAAAGGATTCGATATTATGGTACAAGCTAAAATAATCCCCTTTATAATGCTGTGATACTTTAACGGTATTCTGGTTCCTGTGCTTATCCTGTAAAGATATTACACAGTAGATAGATCCATCCATTCCAGGACCGTAGGCAAATATTTTATGTCCTATTGGTAGACTGTCAATGTGTTTTGCCTGCTCTAGTTTCTCCCCTGGTATCAGGTGAAAAGTTTTAACTTCATTTTTCATTTTTTTATCCTCCAATATTAAATATTAAAATAATTAATTAATTTACTCATTCCGATATACCGAAACTGATCCCTAGGACATTTTCTATACCTTCCGGTATAAACTACTGTGTATCTATCGAAAGACTTGCCCTGATTATCATAACACCTTATATATCTTGGTATATTCCCAGGCATTAAGTTTTGTTTTCTTGTATTCAGATTATTAGTTAGTTTGTTTAATCCAGGCCGTAACCTGGACCCCTCACAATTTTAGGACTTGGGACCTATGATATTCTTAAACTCCAATTAATACCTTTACACTTTTCTTTTAAATCTTTATTCCAAGGTAAATTTAAAAATAAAGGCATCCAGCGTTCCCCGTAAAAAGAATATCCGCACCCAGCAACAAAAAGCAAAGTATTAAAATCTTCCATACCTTCAATAATTCCAAAACCTGCGTCTATTGCTGCTTGTCTTATTTCCTCACTTGGTTCTTCTTTAAATTCAAAACAAGTATTCCATATAGGAAATTTTTCATTTTGCTTTCTGGCTTTATAATCATCATGTAGCATATAATCATTTAAAAAATCTTCCTGGTCTGGTTCCTCTTGTCTTATATATTCATGCAAACAATTGTCGCACATTGTATCTAATACGTTTTTTTGAATGTGGTTGAATTGATTAATCCAAGCGTGTAAATCTCTTTCAATTTCAATTGTGTTAACTTCATTTTTCATTTTTTTATCCTCCAATATTAAATATTAAAATAATTAATTAATTTACTCATTTCGTTCTTGGTAATGGTGCCCAGGATATAATAGATACATAGATTAAAGATAATTTCACATCCTGCATTTCTATTATGGCACTGGTCCACATATTCGCTACATAATACATTTAGATTTGTCATGTGTTTAGTTTTGATTAATTACTGAAACAAAGATACAACTAAATAGTTTACAAAGTCAAGCTAAATACTAATTATCTTTCATCTATTATATAAACAATATCATAAACCACTGAGTATCAACACTAATAAAACTAAACTAATTTCTTACATTCCCCTATAAATATAAATAGGAATAAAGTAAAGGATATTAAAAGGAATAATACAAGATCATAAGACAAGCAGGTTTTCAGGAAGGGATAAAACAATAAAATAGGATATTAACATCCTGGAACACAGTTAATTAAAACTAACATCTAATATCCTG
>Ga0207996_1002738_pt1 | contig 10235 bp, 11 predicted proteins | sample AntAceMetag02UKG_FD_184773 | JGI IMG/M metagenome (GOLD analysis project Ga0207996, IMG submission 184773) | Saline lake microbial communities from Ace Lake, Antarctica - Antarctic Ace Lake Metagenome 02UKG (SPAdes) (version 2) | ecosystem: Environmental > Aquatic > Non-marine Saline and... | reverse complement strand
CATTCATTTTAAACAAAAAAACATATTGTAAATATTTAAGAATTGGGCTTCCTTTTATTCCAGCCTCTATATCTTATCTGTTATTCACTCAATCTGATCGTTGGCTTATTTTACATTATCTAAGTGATGTTGAAGTTGGTATTTATTCCGTAGCAGCTAAATTTGGAATTTTAATACAACTCTTGGTCAATACACCTGTAGGTAGTGCATACAATCCATATATGATGAAGAAATTTTCAGAAGGTGATTTTAACCAAAGATTAATTTATGTTTACCTTATTATCGCTTCTGTTTTTTTACCGGTTGCTTTTATTATGCCTAAAATAGCAAAATATATGATAAATGTTTCTTATCATGCTGCACTACCTATAATACCTTTTATAATTATTGCGTACGGAATATCTTTAGCGGCAGGAATTACAGGCATTAGATTCTTTTACTACAAAAAGGTAAATTACATATTATATTTTTCAATTATTTCAACTATTGGAAATATAGTATTTAATATAATTTTAATTCCAAAATATGGTATTATTGGAGCTGCATATTCTTCTATAATTGGCTATTCATTGGGATTATTTGTTAGACTGATTTTGTTAAGAAAAAGAAATATATTGATATGAAAATAAAACAGTTACTATAGTAGGTTAATAATATAGGTCATGTATTTTTTATTAATTTAAAGGGAAAATAAAATGAAGATCGCACTTTGTTTATATGGCTTGGTTGGCGGAACAGTTGGGAAAGATGGAAAAGGCGGAGAAGTTGACTATAATATAGCATATGAGCACTATAAAAAACACATTTTGGATAAAAATGATGTGGATGTATTTATTCATTCGTGGTCTATTGATTATAAAAAAGAACTAAATGAAATTTATAAACCTAAAAAAAGTGTAATTGAAAAACAAATCGATTTCAAGAAACAAATTAAGCGAAATATTAGTTATCAATTCAATAATTCTATGAACTGTTTAAAAAACTATGTAAAAAAAATTATTAAAAAAGGTACTGTATCTAATTATAATTATTTAGGTGTTGTATATAGAACATACAGTAGGTGGTATAGTAATAAAAGAGTTCTAGAATTAAAAAAAGAATATGAAATTGATAATGGATTTGTGTATGACTGGGTGATGGTCACCAGATTGGACTTGGCATTTTTTACTGATGTTGTTTTCAATAGATTTGACCCATGCTATTTTTATGCATCCTACTGGAATGATGCACCGAATAAAGACAATGATTATAAAGCCAATAGAGTAAATCATTATAAAAGAAAAGGATTTTTAGACTTATGGTTTTTTTCAAACTCGGAAATGATGGATAAGTTTTCAACTTTATATGTTCACCGGAAAAATTATGATATTTCACCCCATATATCATCAAGACAACATGTGGATACATTCACTGATAAAATAAGGTATGTTTTTTATAGATGGGAAGATTATGAGATGGTAAGAAGGAAATTTCTTGGTTCCGATAAGTAGATCTTCAGGAGTTACAATCTCTGTAAACGCACAGGAAATGTGAAGGAGTATACAATGAAAATCATAAGTCATCGTGGTTACTGGAAAAGAGATGAAGAAAAAAACACTCTGAGTGCTTTTAGACGATCTTTCTGTTTAGAATTTGGAACGGAACTTGATGTGCGGGATTACTGTGGTAGATTAGTGGTATCCCATGATATACCTGATTCCAGTTCTATGGATTTTAAAACATTTCTTGAGATATATTGTGAATATGACAGGAAACTATTTTTAGCTATCAACATAAAAGCAGATGGGCTCCAAGAATTAATATTTGATCTCTTAAGTGAATATCAAATCGAGAATTATTTTGTTTTTGATATGTCCGTTCCCGATGCGTTAGGGTATTTAAATTTTGGCATGAAAGTGTTTGCACGTGAAAGCGAGTTTGAAACAACACCGTCATTTTATGAGCAAGCTGATGGAGTCTGGATGGACGAATTCAAAACCCCTTGGATAACGCCGCAAAGGATTAAACACCACATAGATAATGGCAAAAAGATGTGTATCGTTTCACCGGAACTTCATCAGATGGACCACTTAGCAAGATGGAAGGATTATAAAGTAGTATCCAGGAGTTTAGACGAATATGGATTAATGCTTTGCACGGATTTTCCTGAAGAAGCAAGGAGGTATTTTAATGATTAAAGTAATCATTTGGGATCAGGACGGCGTGTTGGTTGATGCAAGAGAATTACATTATGAAGCACTGAACAGGGCATTGAGCAGATTTGACTATACTATTACGAGGGACGAACATCTTTCTACATTCGATGGATTGCCAACGAACCAAAAACTGCAGATGCTTACAGAGCTCAAAGGACTTCCAAAGAATCTTTATGATAAAATATGGCAGGAAAAGCAAACTCAAACAAGAGAAATCATTGACAAAGAATTTACCTATGATGAGGGGATGAGAGGGATTTTGCGTCAACTTAAGAGTGATGGATACAGGATGGTGGTTTGCTCGAATTCCATACGTGAATCGACAAAGATGATGCTGATTCGAAAAGGGCTGTTTGAGTTTATGGAGTTTTTTATATCAAACCAGGACGTCCGTTTCCCAAAACCTAATCCGGAGATGTTTCTCAGGGCGATGGTCAAATTAGGAGTTGGTCCAAAAGAATGTGTTATCGTGGAAGATTCACACCATGGGCGCCAGGCGGCATTTGATGCTGGCGCCCATCTTTGCGCTGTTGAAAATGTTGAAGATGTTACTTATGAAAAAATAAAATCGGTTATTGACGTAGCAGTTGAAAAAAATAGTAATGGTAAATTTATTCCCAAATGGCAGGGTGGCGATTTAAGGATTGTTATTCCGATGGCAGGCGAAGGGAAGAGTTTCCAAGCCTCCGGGTATGTTTTCCCCAAGCCGTTGATCGACATAAACGGGAAACCAATGATCCAGTGGGTAGTTGAAAATATTAATGTTGATGGTAAATTTATCTTTATCGTCCAGAAGGAACATCTTAAAACATACAATATGCAGTACCTGCTCAATCTCATTGCACCTGGTTGCGAGATAATTTCAGTGGATGACCCGGGGGGAGGCGCGGCCACAAGCGTTCTCCAGGCGAAGCACTTGTTTGACGACGATTCTCCAATAGCAATTATTAATTCGGATCAAGTGATTGTCTGGAACAGTAATGAGTTCTTCTATGCCATGGCTGCGGATGAATGCGATGGAGGAATTGTAACGTTTGAGTCGACTCACCCTAAATGGAGTTTTGTCAGGACCGGGGATGATGGATTTGTAACTGAAGTCGCTGAAAAGAAATCGATAAGTAATCTTGCCACCGCTGGTGTTTATTATTTTAAAAAAGGCAAAGATTTCGTTAAATATGCGGAGCAGATGATTGATTCAGGTATCAGAACATTGAACGAGTTTTACATATGCCCAGTGTATAATGAATATATCAGAGATGGGAAAAAGATCAGAGTATTTCCTGTAAAGAAAATGTGGAGTTTCTCAACGCCAAAGGATGTGGAGTTCTTCATGCAAAAATATGATAAGCTGTCCAGTTGAATAGATGGAGGAAAAAAGATGATCAATATTGTTATTCCAATGGCAGGAGCTGGCAGCCGTTTTGTCGATGCCGGATTTAGTATGCCCAAACCGTTTATTGATGTCTGTGGCGTGGTAATGATAGAAAGGGTTCTTGAAAACCTGAAAGTGAATAACACGAGATTTATTCTCATTGCGAGGGATGAACATTTAGTGTCTGAAAAAGCTTCTTTTGATCGTCTGCGAAAAAAATATGATTGTGAAATTCTAACAGTTGATAAGCTTACGGAAGGTGCTGCTTGCACTATTCTGCTTTCCTGCTGGCGTATAAACAATGACGAGCCACTTCTGCTGGCGAATAGCGATCAGATTGTTGAAATGAATTTGAGTGATTTTATCAATGATAGCATAGAACGAAAGCTTGATGGTTCTATTCTTACTTTTCCTGCGAATCATCCCAAGTGGAGCTATGCAAAAATTGATAGCGTTGGTCACCTCGTGGAATTGCGTGAAAAAGAGGTAATCAGCGAACACGCCACAGTTGGTCTCTATTATTATCAAAGAGGAAGAAATTTTGTGAACAGTGCCATTCAGATGATTGTGAATAGTGATCGTGTAAACAATGAGTTTTACACAGCACCTGCCTATAATTATGCTGTAGAAAAAGGACTAACAATAGGAATATATGGAATAGAAGAATCTCAGATGTACGGTTTGGGAACACCTGAAGATCTTGATATCTATGTGAAACATCTCAAAGATATGGGAGGTGAGTGAATGAAAACTTTTCGTTTGCAGGATATGAAAGGCGGTTGGTTTGTAGGGGATTTTTTACCTATATGCTTAAAAACCTCGGATTGTGAGGTTGCATGTAAGCATTACAAAAAAGGGGACGCAGAAGAGACCCATGTTCACAAAATTGCGACCGAAATAACTTTGATTGTTGAAGGATTAGTCAAAATGAACGATGTTATATATAAGTCAGGGGACATCATTGTTCTGGAACCGGGCGATGCCACTGATTTTCATGCATTGAAAAATACAACGAATGTTGTGGTAAAGGTTCCTTCGGTGGCTGGCGATAAGTATACTTGTTAATAGGCGCATTTGTAACCTATCCCAATTTCTTTTTAACATTATGTATTTAGACAAAAATGATCGTGTAGACCTGCGGGCTATGTCAAATGAAGCTGAGACAATATGTAATGGAGAAAATTTGACGTGGATGGCAATACATCTAATAAGTGGTGATTAGGAGGGAGATTGTCTATGAAAAATAAAATAAAGGAAGTAATCAGAGCATTAAAAAAACGTAGAACCATCCACTACAAGAATGGCTTTATACGGGTAGGAGATAATGGCTTTTGGGAGCCCCGCTCGAGCCCGAAGAAGTCACTCCTCACGACTGCAAGACGATTTAATGAACTAAACGGAAAAAACATTATTGAAATCGGCACTGGGATCCAAGGTTATATGTCAGGAAATAGCATATAAGTGTGGTGCTCAAAAACTAAAGCCGAAAAGATCATCGCCCTGGATCTTGACGAAAAACAAATTGAAGATGTAAAAAATGCCACAAAGCAATTTCCTAATGTCGAAGCATTAGTTATGGATGGAATTGAGTATGTGAAAAATTTTCAATATAAGATAGATTTGCTTTATTTAGACTTTTGGACACCAGATCCAGAAGGTAGCATCCCAGGAACGGGACGAGCAAACGCTCATTTAGCAGCATATAATGCTGCGAAAGATAAACTTAATCAGCACAGTTTGATACTTATTGACGATACAGATCACGTCGCACCGTACAAACATACCGCAATTATTCCAGCTGCCAGAAAAGATGGCTTTACGGTAGTACACACCGGTAGACAAACGCTCTTGAAAAGGTAACCCAACAAGACAGTGGAGGCGCACCTCATACGTTAATAATGATTTGGAATGGGATGCTTTTAATAATTTGATTAAATATTTTGATAACAATGATTACAGGGTGGTGTTTAAAGATTTTAGTAACACTGTATATATTAGGAACGATTCTTTACAGTTAAAAGCTGAGAATTAGATAGGCTTAGCATATGTTTTCTGACTATAATAATAAAAAACAAAAACTTATACATCGCCCTTTCCGCTATGACTTCTTCACTATCTGGGGGAATGGTTTGTCCCATAAAGATGATATCCTGAATATTTTAAGAAGTGAGCGCAGCATTAAAATTGTAAGGATCGAATCAAAGACAGTTAAAAATATGAAAAAATTCGTCTTTGATCTATATGGTTGCGATACTGTACCCGTTGAGCACTTGCGCGCAAAATTAAAATATCTTTTTTTTGTTAGACCGGAAATTCTCATTGTGTTTGTTAAAAACTATAATCCACAGGAAGTGCCGGCCGGATATGGAAAATTTCGCAAAGTTCAATGCCAGAATATAAATCGGATCAAAATCAAAATTAGAAATCAGTTCAATCCCCGACATTATGATAAAGATTTCCAAATTAAACCGCTTGGTAAAGGCATTTCGCATGAACATGTTATTCATGCATCTGATTATGAAGAGCAGGTAGATTATTTTTTAAAAACGTTAGGACATAAAAATGGCATCAAATATTTGCATGGGGATAGCGAGAATTTGCCATTTGAGAAGCCATACTATTTAAAAACACCGGGAACTTACACATATAAGACAATTATGATAGAAAAATTAAGAGCTTCAATCTTGGATGATTCGGATAGTACAGGTGTTGTTCACCAAATGAAAAAAATTCCTGAAACGCCACACTACCGTAGTTTAAACCAGGGAACTGACGATTATAGAAAGTATCTTGAAAGATTTAAATATACATTATTGACGCCGGATTATTCTTGGGAAAATTTTAAGAGACTTAATAAATTGGATATTAATCAAATCAAAATATTTGACCGCATTATTGTAAAAATTGAATCTGATTATTACAGGATATTGGATGGAGTTCATCGTGCTGCAGTGTCTTTAAATCATAAATTAAAGCGTATAAAATGTGTGGAGTTTTGCTACTGATGCCTCAGATAAATTTAATCAAGCTGCTTTGTGAAATAGAAGATTATGTGTTGATCAAGAAAAGCAAAGAATTTCCTGATTATTCTTCCGGTTCCGATGTAGATTTATTGGTTATGGATAAAGATGCAGCTTTACAAAGAGTTGTCGATTTTTATGAATCAGATTTTTCATCAAAGGGAGAATTAAAAGTATCAGATAAAGAATATCATTGTCACATCGATTTTTTAGTTGATGACAAATTAGATATTCGTATCGATTTGATTCACAATTTTGATTTTTTATCAAGATTTTCAGTTAAAAATGCATTTTTTATCAAGATTTTTAAAGACAGGCAACTTATTGATATTGAAAATGGTTCTATTTATATTCCCGCACCAGAAGATGACCTAACAATCCGTTATTTTGAGTATCTGGAGTATTTCGATCGTTATCCAAATAAGATTAAACATCTCGATTATATTTGTGATGTGAAAGATGATCTATTGAAGAAACGCTTTTTTGAAAATACACATAGGTTTATTTGTTTCAAAAGGTCAGAATGGAAACAAGAAAATAATGTTTTACAAAAGCCTGAATCCATAAAGATGGCTTTAAAAAACATGTATGTAAATTCAAGGTATCTTATTTCAGCATCAGTCAGGAAATTTGCGTCAAGGGGAATGAAGCTCTATAGGCATTTGAGAATCTAAATGATTATTGTAAAACTTCAAGGTGGTCTTGGCAACCAGATGTTTCAGTATGCAGCGGGGAGACGATTAGCGCATTTATTGGGGATGGATCTAAAGCTTGACATTAGCGGATTTGAAAAAGATCCGTTGCGCAACTATGCCCTTGGTGCATTTAATATTGTTGAACATTTTGCCAGTCCTGATGAGGTACTTTCTCTGTCGAGCGAAAAGCTGGGCATGATTGCTCGGTTAACTAAACGAGTGCTGTCCGCTTTTTCAGGGCTTGCTCGCTTGCATGGTAAAGAGCTCAATTCACATTTTGACAAAGGGATACGGTCTGTCTCTGAGAATGTATATCTCAACGGTTACTGGCAGAGCGAAAAATATTTTTTAGATATAGAGGATATTATCCGCAAAGAGTTTACTGTGAAATATCAGCAAACAGGAAAGAATCTCGAACTTTATAGGAACATTGCATCATATGAATCAGTTAGTATTCACGTTCGCCGTGGTGACTATGTAACAAGTCCAAGCGCAAATAAAATTTTAGGTGTTCTTGATTCGGATTACTATAAACGAGCTATAGAGCGGCTAAATAAAATGTTGAAGGAACCACAATTTATTGTTTTTAGCGATGAACCGGAATTGGTCTTTGATAATCTAAAACTTCAATGTCCCACTATAGTTGTTGCTCACAACGGACAGGAGAAGTGTTATGAAGACATGCGTTTGATGTCTCAATGCAGGCACCACATTATTGCTAACAGCTCCTTTTCGTGGTGGGGTGCATGGCTTAATCCAAGAAAGGACGCCAAAATTTTTGCCCCGAAGTATTGGCGTGAAGATAAAAATGATGAATCAAAGGATTTGATCCCAAAGACATGGAAACGAATTTGAATAAAAAGTTAGAAGTGAACTGTAACTTACATTGCCCTGTATGTTCTGGGAAAGAATGGTACCAGACAGGAACCCGAATACATAAAGCAAGCGACAAGCGCTGGAAGTCCGGGTATCCTAAGATCCAAAAAGTTGTTTTTTTTGACATTTGGCATCAGAACAAAGCAGCAGTGGAAATGCAACGCTGTGTATGTAGGCAGTGCGGTTTTGTTATTGATCTGCCTAGACCTGATGAGAAGCAAGTGGACAACAAATACCGATATCTTGCCGTAGCAGAAAAAGATCTGGGGTCATCAAGAGCCATTAGTCCAGAAGCCATGAGGCAGGAACATAATCAAGCCAATGAGATCTTAGATTTAGCAAAATATCACCTGAAAAAAACATCTGAAGTTTTAGATATTCTGGATTATGGAGGAGGGGCTGGCCATTTTTTAATTCCCATGGTGAAAGAAGGCAACAATTGTTTCTTAGTTGATTATAATCAAGCTCCATTTGCCGGGGTTACTCGTCTTGGTGATACTTTGGCGGATATTCCTCTGGGGAAGGAATATGATTTGATTATATGCCGCCACGTACTTGAGCATGTAGCTGCTCCTAAAAAAATATGTATAGGTTTTAAAAAGTATTTAAAAAATAATGGACTCGTATATGCGGAAGTCCCAATAGAGTTGTTTGGTGCAAGAAAACCAAGTCCTGATCCGGTAACTCACATCAATTATTTTCAGAAAGAGTCTTTTCGGATTTTGTTTGAAAGTGCTGGTTTTATGCCCATTATTTCGAGAGAAAAACGAAAAACATATCACGGTAGAATTGCAATAGCAGCTCAAATTTTGGTTCGTATAGATTCCACGCAGGGGAAAATCACTTCATATGGAAAGAGCTTTGAAGAAACCATGCTATTCATGAGGCGTTCTTCCAGAATACGAATGAGGCATCCTCTCCAATTCAACAGAAGTATATTCAATCGTCTAAGGAAAAAAATAATCAATAAGATTATCCGGTGATTGTAATAAAATGATGAATGACTTTCTTCAGGATATATGGAGAAAGACTCTAATGTCGCGAATTCTGTAATTGATAATATTTTTGATTTTTTGAGATCATTAAATAATGGCATGATAAAGCTACAGACCAAGTTAACGCGATTCAAATTTATATCATCCTCAAGCATGAAAGAATCTAATAAAACCTTACATAGCCCAAAGGTTACAGTTCTGATGTCTGTTTATAACGGGCAAAAATATCTCAGTGAAGCTGTTGATAGTATTCTAAATCAGACTTTTGCCAACTTTGAGTTTCTTATTATTGATGATGGTTCGACAGACAATAGTATTAAGATAATTAATTCTTATAGAGATTCAAGAATAGTATTTATTAAACAGGATAATAGAGGATTACCTTCTGCTTTAAATATTGGTTTGAAGAATTCGAAGGGAAAATATATTGCAAGGATGGATGCAGACGATATTTGTTTTCCAGAAAGGCTAGAAGTGCAATATGCTTTTTTGGAAGCTTGCGAAGATTGTGTTGTAGTTGGCTCTAATGCCGAAGTTATTGATGTGCATGGAATGCACTTATTTACGTCTGATCAAGATATATCATGGGAAACCATTAGGGAAAAATTACCCATAACCCCATTTTTTCATAGTTCGACGATGTTTAGAAAAGAAGAGATAATTAGATGTGGTGGGTATAATGAAAAATTGTTAACTGCACAAGATTGTTTACTATTTAATCAGATGGCAAAATATGGTGAATTATGGAATATCAAAAAGCCATTAATAAAATATAGAATTGTACCTAATGCTGTTAGTATGATGAAATCAAAAGATTCTAAAATAATTATAAAAATAATTGAAAAGATTCTAGAAAATGGGGAATTATCTAATAAAGATTATATCATATTAAAAACTATATATAATAACAAAAAGAAATATTATAAGTATAGTAATTATTATTTAAAAATTGGTAAAATATTTATAGAACATAATTTTAATAGAAGATATGCATTAAAAAATCTTTTACTGTCTGTAAAAAATTATCCTTTTAGTATAACTGCATGGTTTAATTTATTATTAACATTTATGCCTAAATTTCT
>Ga0207996_1002730_pt1 | contig 10287 bp, 10 predicted proteins | sample AntAceMetag02UKG_FD_184773 | JGI IMG/M metagenome (GOLD analysis project Ga0207996, IMG submission 184773) | Saline lake microbial communities from Ace Lake, Antarctica - Antarctic Ace Lake Metagenome 02UKG (SPAdes) (version 2) | ecosystem: Environmental > Aquatic > Non-marine Saline and... | reverse complement strand
GACAAAACTGGCACTATTACAATGGGCAAACCTGCCGTGGTTGACATTTTTTCTTTTGACCCTGGTTTTGCAGACCAGGATCAGCTCTTGAAACTTGCGGCTTCGATTGAGAAAGGATCAGAGCACTCTATTGGCAAAGCCGTTGTGAAAAACGCGCAAACAAAAAGCATTGATCTCTGGGAACCTGAAAATTTCAAAGCATGGGGAGGTTTTGGCGTTGAGGCCACGATACAGGGCAAGTCTGTAAAACTGGGCAAGCCGGAATGGTTTCGAGATGCTGGAATCAATATTGAAAAAGCAGAAGATAAAATAGACCAGCTTCAGTCAAAGGGCAAAACTGTAATGCTTGTGGTGCAGGAAAAAGAACTGTCCGGCCTTATTGCAGTATCTGACACACTTAAGCCCGAATCAAAGGCAGCAATAGAGCAGCTCCAGAACCAGAATCTTAAGGTAATCATGCTGACAGGGGATAATCTTAAAACCGCCCGGGCAATTGCTTCAAAAGTGAATATTGATGAGATTTTTGCCGGAGTCCGTCCTGAAGAAAAGTCATCTAAAATCAAACAGCTTCAGAAACAAGGAAAGAAAACCGGAATGGTGGGAGATGGAATAAATGACGCTCCCGCCCTTGCCCAGGCTGACGTGGGGTTTGCAATAGGGACAGGTACGGATGTGGCCATTGAAGCCGGAGATATTATCCTTTCCAGCGGAAGTTTAACCGGTGTATCCCGTGCAATCAGACTTAGCAGCGCTACCATGAAAACAGTAAAACAGAACCTTTTCTGGGCGTTTTGCTATAATATCGTGCTGATACCTGTTGCAGCAGGAATTCTTCAACCCTTTGACGTTTTTCCAGTATTTTTAAGGCAGCTTCATCCCATTCTGGCAGCCTTTTCCATGTCCTTAAGCAGTATTTCGGTGGTAGCAAACAGCCTTCGCCTGTATCATACAAAAATCAATTAATCCAATCCAGGATTTAAAGCCACGCAAATCAAAAAGATAATGTAATTACTCAGCCACCGATCTACGCTGATTATCACGGATGTTTTTTTATAATTCTGTGCTATTGGTGTTCTGTAGCAGAGTAATTAATGGGATTGTCTGACAGTGAAAGATGCGTCAAAGTTTTGACGATGCAGGGCGAAAAAAGGATTCAGCTTTTACCTCGCTAAATTTCAGGTAGCTTTGGGGATGCCCAATAATCCGTTCCCAACTGCATGAAGTTTTTATACAAATAACAATAAGCTCACTTGCGCCGCCTAAAAGGTTACCCGTCAGGCCGCAGACTTTCCCGGCGTCAAGTGAAGTGCCTTAGGCAAGTTATTCTTTTATTGAAACTGCCTTAAAAAATGTGTAGCAAAAGACTCCGTCATCTTCGGTTGTTCTATAAAGGCCTTTGATTCCTTCATCAAATCTTTCTCCATTAATTAGCCCAGATTCAATGGAGGATTCGCGAACACCCTCAATCATTGCCGTAAAAGTGTTTTTTGTGAATCCCTCGACTAATCGTGGCTTACTTGAATCAACATAAACCATTCGGGGAGATACTTGGATGGATCTGAAACCTGCTTTTTTTAGAATTGGATAAAGCTCCCTGCCAATATTGGCATTGCCTCCTGCTCGCCTTTGCAGTTCGACTTGACATTGGATTGCTTTATGCGCTGCCTCGCTGTCTGGGTAGAAATAAGTTGATCCGTGATCTCCCTCTATAACAGTAATTGTGCCACCGACTTTAAGAAGATCTTTGAGGCAATCTATTGCCTCCACAGGCTGTGCTAAGTGTTCAAGCACGAAACAAATAAAGAGGTGATCAAAAGATTCGGGTTCAAATGGAAGCTTAAAGATGTCGCCTTGCTGGAAGCTCACATTTGAGAAACCAGCTTCCTTAATTTTTCCCATGGCTTCACGAATAGAATTCTCTGAAATATCAACTGATGTGAAGCTGGCATGAGGACTATTTTTTGCCAAAGTTATGGTTTGTGCGCCAACACCGCATCCAGCCTCGAGAACTTTACTTCCGGCTGGATAGATGGTGTCGGAGTGAAGCAATTGAACAAGGGTGGAAGCTTGATCTTGTAAACGAATGTTTTCCCTTGGGTCATAGCCATGAACATATTTCATGTTTGATTCCTTTTTTGTATGCCCAATGCGGAGCCAGCTTTATCGGCGATCCGCTGAATTAGCCTTGTTCAAGTAAGCCGCTGCGCGGCAGCTTATTTTCAGATAGCGTTCATGCCTTGATATTATTTTTCGAGACGGTCCGTAGCGCAGGTAATCACAAGACGCCATGTCGCTCCGTGTATGGCAACGGTACGCCAGTAGGCCACCTTTGTCACCGGCTTTTCCCCGACTTTCCGGTAGAAACGGTAACCGCCCGATCCTTCATTGGCGGCGGCTACCTTCTTGGCTAGATCAATTAGTTCAGGAAAAGGCTTAAATAACGGATCACGAAAAACATTCAGCCCGATCTGTTTTATATCCATATCGTAGATCATCAAACCATTGGTTTGCATCAGGAAAATATCAACCGGCAGATTTGAAGCAACCGGTTCGATGATGCTGGAGAACAGATACTCAGGAGCAAAGAGCGCCGACACCGACCCTGCAAACCGACTGTCCGGTGAAAATATTGGATAATGAAAGGCCACGGCGTTAGGACCTTCAACAGAACGGAATGAACCGCTAAATACCGGCTTATGGGTTTTGAACAGCTTCACCATGTGCGCCTGCTTACTGATATCGGCGCCTTCGGCTGCATTGTGCCGGGATGGCTCAACAACCAGCATAATACCCTTGTTGCTCACTGTTTCACAGTCAATAATATATGGATTCGCCCAGTACAACTTTTTAAGCACCTCTCGAGCATGATCGCTTTTCAAGACGTTGCCGGAAAGTGTTTGCGCGCTCTGCTGAAGATTTTTGTCCAGCCTGTTCAATCCCGCGGTTATCTCTCCCTGTAACTGGGACAAAACATCTTGCAGATCTTTTCGGGAAAGCATTCTTTTGTGCAGACTTATGGCGGGAACGACCAATTCTCCAGCAATAATTTTTGCCTTCAGCTCCAGAACCTTGTCATGTACGTCCGCAGGAATCAGTTTTTTGTTTTGATCATTATAAACAAATTCAACACCATTTTCCTTCAATCCGAAAGTCTTTATGCCTCCTGAAAAATTTTTGCGAACGTATGACCTGACGCTTTCGAAAACCGCCACATCAATGTTCTTAATCATGCTCGTCAGGACAAGTCCCGAAGCCTGTGCACTCTGATCGATGTCCACACCAATCGCCAGCCGATTCATTTTTTTCGCCGCCCGGAAAAGACCGGCTCCTGTCGCACCCGAGGCGTGGTATATGACATCCGCCCCCTCTCCGTACATGCGGACTGCGATTTGGTACCCTTTTTGCGGATCGTTAAACGCATGACCTGTTATCCCGGCAAATGCCGAAGATACGTGGATATTCGGTTTTACAGCACTTGCGCCTGCCATATAACCTGCCTGAAATTTACGGATAAGCGGGCTGTCCATGCCGCCGATAAAACCAATCTTACCCGTTTTGCTTGTAAGGGCCGCTATTGCCCCAACCAGATAAGAGCCTTCCTCTTCCTTAAACTTGATCCCGGCCAGATTGGCAGGCGGTGGCACAATACGGCCCTTGTCGTCGTACTTCACGCTATAGTCAACACAGACGAATTTTTTTTCGGGATATTGCATGGCCAGTTGATCCAACTTATCCGAAAATACAAATCCGACACCAATAATCATCCCTACATCAGAAGCCGCCGCCTGCCGCAGGGCATGATCCAGGTCCAGATATCTCTTGTGCTCTATATAAACAGCCTTCACGCCCAGTTCGGCTACCGCTTTTTCCAGACCCCTGTATGCGGAATAGTTAAACCCACTGTCCCCTCTGCCGGCAATATCAAAAACAAGCGCGACCTTCAAGGGCGCCGGATCTTGCGCAAGGGAAACCTGCGTTGCGACAAGAGAAGTCATCAGAGCTATCATCAACAAAGAAACTACCCATATTTTTCTCAACTTCTACCTCCATCCCATCATCTTTTTCGGTTCTTCTCCAAATTAGTTGAAGAAGAGGGTTAAAGACTTTATCAGTGTTTTTAACATTCTTTCGTTTTCTGCCATGTTTTTTTTAGTGTACCAAATACACCTTTCACTCGAATCCTCGAATCCTTGAACCCTTTGCTATCACACCTGCTAAATTGAAAATAATTTCTCGGGTGTGCCTCTCAGGTTTGGAAACCCGGCAGAGCAACATGCTTCTCCAGCCGCCGTGCGGCCAATACAATGATCGAAACGAGCGCCAGGTAAACCAGCCCGGCCGTCATGTAAACTTTAAAAAACTGGAAGTTGACAGACGCGATTTCCTGCATCTGCGCGAAAAAATCGGGAAACTGAATCAGAAAGGCCACGGAAGTATCTTTCAGGTTTTGAATGACCTGGTTGGTCAATGACGGCACTGATAGCCTGAGCACCTGGGGCAGGATAATCAGACGAAATGTTTCCGTTTGCGTAAACCCCTGGGCTCGTGCGGCTTCCAGTTCCGTTTTGTCCAGGCCGTTGTAAGCGGTAGTCAGGTAACGGGCGTTGTATGCGGATACATTCAGGGTAAAACCGACAACAGCCACGGTAAGCGACGACAGAGATATCCCCAGCTCGGGCAGCCCGTAATACAGCAAAAACAGATGAACCAGCAGTGGCGTTCCGATAAAAAAGGAGATATATGCCTCCGTCCACGTCCGTACGATTTTATGCTTGCTGAGCGTCAGATAAAAGATACCTATTCCGCCTGACAATCCGGTCACTGACATGATCACCATAAGCAGTGCCGTATTTTTCAAGCCCGCAAGAATCTGCGGCCAGTATGCAATCAGGTCTTTTATAAAAGCGTCCATTAAAGTTACCTGTGGTCGATGACACTCATGAAAAATTGTTTTATGCGCGGGTCGGCAGACTCGTAAAAGAGACGCTCGGCAATGTCTTCCGCCACCACGACCCCTTCATCTATAAAAACGATAGTGTCGGAAATATACTTCGCCAGAAACGCATCGTGCGTGACGCAAAGCATGGTGATGTTGTCCAGAAAAAGTTTGTTGATGACGTTGACCACTTCCCGTGACATCTGCGGGTCAAGTGAGGAAGTCGGTTCGTCCAGAAAAAGTACTGCCGGGTCCATGGCCAGCGCCCTGACAATAGCCGCACGCTGCTTCTGTCCGCCGGAAAGCTGCGCAGGATACTTGTTGCGGTGCTCGAACATGCCGACACGCTCCAGCTCATAGGTGGCTTTTTCGACGGCTTCCTTCATCTTCATTTTTTTGAGTTTGCGCAGCCCCAGCGTAGCGTTTTCTTCTACGGTCAGATGCCGGTAAAGGGCAAAATCCTGAAACACAAATCCAATGTCCTCCCGGATCTTGCGAATATCCACCTTCGGACGGGTGATGTCCTCCCCCTTGAAGATAATCTGCCCGGACGATGGCGAGAGAAGCAGATTCAAGCAGCGCAGCAGCGTGGACTTGCCGCACCCCGAGGCGCCCATCAACACTTTGGACTGGCCTTCGGAAAGCTCCAGGTTGATCCCCTGGAGAACCGCCTTGCCGTCAAATGTCTTCACCAGGTTTTTTACTTCAATCAAAGCCATGGTTGATCCTTCCTACTCAGGCGCCAGTCCGGGAATGCGGAATCTTTTTTCCAGCGCCATAAACAGCAGCACAAACAACTTGTAGATGATAAAGTAAATAATTCCGACGGCCAGATAAATTTCCAGGCCCCGCAGCGTGATCGCGGCAAGGCTCATGGCCTCTTTCATAATTTCGGGAATCCCTACAGTATAGGCAAAAGGCGTGTATTTTAAAATAGAGGTAAACTCGTTGATCATACCCGGAACGGACATGCGAAACATCTGGGGCATGGTGATGTACAAAAATATTTCCGCCCGGTTCATGCCCATGGCTTCTGCAGCCAGAATTTCATCGCGGTCAACGGCGGCTATGGCGCCCCGAAACACTTCCGCAAGATACGCCCCTGAAATCAGCCCCAGGCTCAAGACCATCGATACAAACGGCGAAATCCGGATACCTATACCGGGCAGACCGAAGAAAACAATGAACAGAAGAACCAGAACGGGAAGGCCGCGAAAGATATAAGTATAGGCGGCCAAAAACAGTTTGACCGCCTTGTGTTGCATGGTGCCGAGAACAGCCAGTAAAAGTCCGACCGCCAGGCCGGCGCTGATGCTGGCAAGAGTCACCAGGATGGTATATCCGGCGCCCCGGGCCAGAATTATAAGGATGTTCCAGAAAGTCATCAGTTCGGTTTACGCCCTTCTATTTCATCCACTTGTCAACGATGGCTTTGAGCTTCTCCGGCCCCAGTTCGGCAAGATAGCGGTCAAAATCATCGCGCAGCGGCGATCCCTTAGGAAAGGCAAACCCGAACATATCAAATCCGGTAAAGACGTAGCTGTCCTGAATGTCCATTTTTTTACTGTAAACCGATGCAACCGAACCGTCCAGAAACGCCAGATCGAGTTTACCGTTTTTGAGGTCGGCCAGCACTTCGTTGTAAGTGGGATACATTTTGACATCGCTTAACTTGTAAACGCCCTCGGGCTCCAGCTTATTCTTGATGAAACCGCTGTAGGCCATGCCACGCGGATAGCCGATGGTGTATTTCTTCAATTCGGCCAGGTCATTGAACACGATGTTTCTGCTCTTTAGGCTGACCAGGTTCCAGGTATTGTCCATGTAGGGTTTGGAAAAATCCATAACCTCTTTGCGTTTGTCGGTTATCGAAATGGCCGAAAACGCCACGTCGGCCTGCTTGCCGATCAACGACCCCAGCATACCCTGCCAGTCGTAAGACGTAATCTTGTACTGTCGGTTTCTGGCCGTGCAGAAGCCTTCGAAAATTTCCAGGTCCATGCCCTGATACTTCCCGTTTTCCTCAAACATGTTGGGCGGTGATGTGGCACACACAGCCACTTGAATGACAGAGGCCTCTTCTTTTTTTCCGCAGCCGAAAAATACCAGTGACACGAAGCACAACAAACAAAACAAAAGCACTATTTTTTTCATGGAATATTCCTTCCTATCGATATTTCAAAGGTTATTGTTCTAATCCGACGAAATTATAGGAAGATCAAGCGGAACTGTCAATGGATTTGTAGCGGAAAGCCGGAGCTTAGAGAGTTGGATTGATTTTGTTCTGCGTTCCTTTATTGTGTCATTTAATAAGCTTCTCATTTTCTTCTTTACAGCATCATTATAGGATGTCCCTTAGTCCGCTAATTTCATACATTCAAGTTACTTGTAAACCAATAATCCAATGGACGTCCCCAACTACCATCTTGCTATTACTTCCATGAATAATTTAAATTTATTTACTGCGGATTTCCAGCTTGCAGAATCAGCAAGGAGTTTTGGAGTAGAAGTGGTCCTGATTAGTAGCACATAAGGCCCATCTATTCTTGATCTACTTGGCATTTCTATCTATATAATAGATTGTATTCGATATATCAATATATGAAGGAGCGGTCCCATAGAGCCCACATATTCAGATCTTTCATTCCCCAGGATTTCTGTTTTTATTCGTTTGCCGATATGGCAGTACAATAAAGTGATTTCTGCATTTACCGCTAATGCTACATTTTGCCGACTCTTTTCAATCAGCTTTTTTATGTCGGCGGCAATGGGCTGAATACTGTTTATTTCCTGACTCATACCAGCCATTCTGCATCATACCCTCACAGATAATGGCAGGGTTTCACTTCATTGGCCTTAGAGAATAAATCTACGTTTGACTCATGAGCAATCTGTTTTCCATTACTTTCAATATTTCTTCCCAGCCGTTTCTGATTTTTTATCTTTATTCTTAAACTTCTATGCCTCCGTTGAATTTTGACCAATCAACAAGCTTCAAACGTAGACCTGACACGCTGTACCCGTCCCGCTGTACCCACAACCATAACTTACCGAAACGAGAACAGACAATATTTATATATATTTTCATTAGCATTTTCTTTATAAACATTAAGATATTCCTTGCCTATTTCTCAATTCAATGCTATGCAAGGGGCAAAACAGGGATAAGCGCTGATTATGAAAAGACAAATTGAAACAAAATTAATTCATTGGAAAAACAAAAAGACCAGAAAACCTCTCCTCCTGCAGGGAACAAGACAGGTGGGAAAGACGTATGTACTTCAGGATTTTGCCAAAAACCGTTTTGCCAATTCACATTATTTTGATCTTGAAGAACTAAAAACCGATCTGTCCTCAATTTTCAATGATTCTCCATTAGATCCCAAGCAACTGATAGATAAACTTAGTTTTGTATCAGGCAAATCAATTAATATTAAAAAGGATATATTAATTCTCGATGAAATACAGGCGATCCCGAGAGCAATAACCGCATTAAAGTATTTTAGTCAGCATATGAGCGACCTGGCGGTTGCTGCTGCCGGTTCTAATCTGGGCGTTGCGCATAGTGATGAACCGTTTCCGGTCGGAAAGGTTGAAATTCTTCATATGTATCCAATGAATTTTGAGGAATTCCTTTCAGGAACGGGCGAAGAAACGGCGTTGTCGTTTTTGAATAATTTTAATGGAGAAAAGACCGATGACATCTATCACAGGCGACTTTTTGATTTGCTGAAAAGATATTTTGTTACCGGAGGGATGCCGGAAGTCATCTGTCAATATATGGAGAAAAAAGATGAGCCGCTTGAAGCATTCAGGGCTGTTCGGCAGCTCCAGAAGCAACTCCTTCTTCATTATGAAAGTGATTTTTCAAAATATGCAGGAAGTACCAACTCTCGTCATATTGAACGCATCTTCAGGGCAATACCCCTTCAACTGTCAAACACACAGGATAAGAAATCAAAAAAATTTAAATTTAAAGATGTTGTTTCCAAAGGCTACAGAAGCTACGAAGATCTGGCAGATCCAATAGAATGGTTAATCAAGGCAGGACTTGCCTTGAGAGTGAATACCAATTTACACCCGTCAATACCTGTTATGGCCGGCGTAAAGGAAAACAGCTTTAAACTCTTTTTATTTGACGTCGGTTTACTTGGCGCCATTATAAACCTGAATCCGGAAAGTGTCATGCGCTATGATTATGGTTCCTATAAGGGCTATTTTGCTGAAAACTTTGTGCTCCAGGAATTGTACTCGTATGGATTGAATAAAATTGTCACTTGGTCCGGCAGGACTTCTGAAATTGAATTTGTGCTTGAAATTAACGGCAACATCATTCCGGTGGAAGTAAAAGCCGGATTTAATACCAAAGCTAAAAGCCTGCAAGCATTTATAAATAAGTACAGTCCGGTTTACTCTGTAAAATTTACAGGAAATAAATTTGGCTGTGATAGACGAAAAAAAATATTTAATTATCCACTGTATATGATCTCAAAATCCCAGGAACCTTCACTTAAAAGCGCATTGTATAAATAATTAACACCGATTATGCGTTCCCACGCAGGAGCGTGGGAACGAGGAACGAGAGATTCAAGCGCCTTGCTATTTGAGCCATACCAATACCAAGGTCTCTTGCCGCCCAATAGCACAACAGACTTTTTGCCTTAACGCGCAAAAGAATCATAATTTCAAACCTGAAAATGTAAATTGCGTTATATATTTCTCCATTATAAACTTATGTACCGCAAGCTTTTCCATGTTTAAAAGATAGTTATTTGCTTTTTTGTGGACGTCCCATAGAGCCAGGAGCAGTCATTTTCAACTGTACGATTTTTTCGTACAGTTCACTACCCTCTTGTTTTAGTTTGGTTTTTAGGCCAGACCCATTCCCCTGCCTTTTTTTCAATTTTAAAAATTGGATTAATATTTGACTCTTCCCATGCAGACGACAATTCATTCCACGGAACCCGGGCTGTGTCGAATGATAGTTTTGGCAGGGTATATTCAATTTCAAATCCGAATTTTGTTTTAAAACTTGAAAAGCTTTTACTTTTTCGATCTGCAAGATGATATGTCTCCAGATAATAAAAAATTTCGCAAAGAGCTTCTAAAACATTCGATTTACCAGAGCCATTTAGTCCCACAAAACAAATTGGTTCAATATTTAATTTGGAATTATCACCAGACGTCTTAAAAGAAATTTTAAAATTTGGAGGCAGTCCTCTAACGGTGTTTGTCAAGCTACTTGTCGCATTTTTTCATAATCGTTTTATTCAAAAAGAAACGCATTTCTTTAAGCCGCTTTATTAATATCTGTTGTCTTCTCCTTCTTTCTCCCGGGGTTTAGAAATACC
>Ga0207996_1002726_pt1 | contig 10294 bp, 8 predicted proteins | sample AntAceMetag02UKG_FD_184773 | JGI IMG/M metagenome (GOLD analysis project Ga0207996, IMG submission 184773) | Saline lake microbial communities from Ace Lake, Antarctica - Antarctic Ace Lake Metagenome 02UKG (SPAdes) (version 2) | ecosystem: Environmental > Aquatic > Non-marine Saline and Alkaline... | reverse complement strand
CCTTTTTGAAGCTGTCAAGATACCGGAAACAAAAGAAAATATCAGGCGCATTATGATATTTTTTGGAGATCAGGAGGCTGCTGCGTTTGGGTGGGCAAAGACTGCCAAGAAAAAACTGCGGAGGGAAAGATAAATGATTGTAAAAATGAAAAAAGTATCAATCATAGTAAAATCCTCCTGGACAGATGAAACATTAGATATATTAAGCAGAATGGGAATTCTCCATCTGGCACCATACAGACCGGCAAAAAACGAGACTGTTAAAAAATTAAAGGAAAAAATCACATTAATAGAAAAGGCTCTGCTGCTGATTCCCGAAACATTCAAACAGAAAAAAGAAGCTTTTAAACAATATACAGAAGACGGCCTGGCTATTGCCAAAAACTTAATCAATCGTACTGAAGAAATAACTACACTAAAAGCAGATATTAAAGATCTCCAGATGGAATATGATCGCATACGGGTCTGGGGAAATTTCAGGCCCGAAGAAATTGATAAATTGAAAGAAAAGGACATTAATATCAGCCTGTTTCGGTGCAGGGAAAAACAACTTAAAAATATTTCTCAAGATGGTTCCCTTCATATTATATACAGAAAAGGATCTGAGATATTCCTTGCATATGTATCAAAAAAAGACAGCCAAAAGCCTGATCTTTTCGAAGTAAAAGTCCCATCTCGAAGTCTTGCTGAGATAAAAACCCTGCTGAAAGATAAAGAAAACCAGCTTTCAAATGCTCAGCAGAATCTGCTGAAAATTTACAAAAAATATCCCCTTCTTGAAAACACAAAAAATATTCTGCATGACCTTTTAAACCATGAAGAGGCAAAACAAGGTATGGGCGAACAAGGCCATGTATCTTATCTTACAGGTTTCTGCCCGGAGTATGAAATTGAAACTCTCTTAAAAACATGCAGAGAAAATAAATGGGGAATACTCATAGAAGAACCTTTAGATGCTGATTATGTCCCCACGCTTATTCAACATTCAAAATTTTCAAAAATAATCCGGCCGGTTATTGATTTCATAGGTATAATACCAGGTTACAGAGAATATGACGCCAATATACTTTTTTTAATATTTTTAAGTATATTTTTTGCCATGCTCATAGGAGATGGCGGATATGGTCTGGTTATGCTTGTTTTTACCCTTTGCCTGAAAAGATTCTACAAACAAATTTCAAAAGAATTTACGATTCTTATGTGTATTTTTTCCTTCACAACCATGATCTGGGGGGCTTTTACCGGCCTGTGGTTCGGGATGGAAGAAATAAGCCTTCTGCCTGTTTTTAAATCAATGATTATACCATCCTTATACATTTATGCTGAACAAAATAATGCCAATATCATCCGTCTTTGTTTTTTAATAGGTGCTGTCCAGCTTTCTGTTTCCCATATCTGGTCAGCGACAAGAATTTACCCGTCTTTGAAAGCTTTTTCTGAAACAGGATGGGCGGCAATAGTATGGGGTATATATTTTATGGCAGGGTTTCTTGTATTAAACGATAAGATAAGCTTTCCAGGTATATCGTTACTCTTTATCGGTACAATTATGATCATCCTTTTTGGAGAGCAGAAAAAAGAAGGAGTTGTAAACGGGATATTAAGCGGGCTGGCTAGATTTCCTCTTAATCTTCTCACAGGAATAGGAAGTTTTTCAGATCTTATTTCATATATTCGCTTGTTTGCCGTGGGTCTTGCCACCAAAGAGGTCGCTGTTGCGGTTAATGCAATGGCGAAAGAATTTGGTTTTGATAATTTGCTTTCGTTTTCAGCCGCCATTTTGATTCTGGTTCTTGGCCATTCCATCAATCTGTTATTTGGAGCCATGGCTATACTGGTTCATGGCGTACGACTTAATATACTGGAATGTTCCAAACATTTAAATATACAATGGTCGGGCATTGCCTACAATCCATTTAGACGTTCAGAAATGTAACAGGAGGGATGCATGTCTTTATTAGAATTTCTGGGAGATACAGGTTTTATTCTTGCGTTATGCTTTTCTGCTTTTGGCTCCCTGCTTGGAACCCGTGCAGCAGGAATGGGCGCATTAGGAGCATGGAAAAAAAACCTCATGGCCAATAAAAGTGCTCCTTTTATCCTGGTCGCCTTTGCGGGGGCTCCTCTTTCTCAAACTATTTACGGCATGATTCTTATGAATGCCATCAAAGGGTCGCCTGAAACAATCTCTGTTCTAACAAGATTTTCAGCAGGCCTTTTAGGCGGCATCGCCATAGGCTTGTCAGCATGGTTTCAAGGCAGGGCAGGCGCCCTGGCCTGTGACGTGTTTGCGGAATCTGAAAAGGGTTTTGCAAATTATATGACTGTTATCGGCATAATAGAAACCGTAGCTCTTTTTGTGATGGTCTTTCTTATGACAATTCTTAGATGATAACATCTCTGATGGCTAAGTAAAAAGTCCCATCTACTGCGTTGCAGTGTTTTTTCAGACCCTAGACATACGACAATTCTTAGATGATAACATCTTTGATGGCGTCGTAAAAAGCTGCATTATGCCGCTCTGCATCACTTGAAACCAGAATAACTTTAAACAATCAGTCTTCAGTTGTGATTAAATTAAAATTAGAAAACTGTTTGAATGTATTAAAAATCGTTAGCAAAGAACCTGTTGATATATTGTTATTAATAAAAGATTAAATTATCAGCACAATTGCTGTTTTTATTATGGCCGGTTCTTTGTTTACGATTTGTTATACATGAGTTTTTTCTGGTTTTAATTTAATTATAACTGTTGCGATAACTGGCAAAAACTACAGTTAAGTTATTTGAAAGCCCCATCTACTGTGCTTGTATATAAATCCTGGTCGCCTCCGGCGCCGCCAAAGGCGGGTAAACCTTTTTACTTAGCCATTTGCAGTTAAATTCGTGATTTTTTACGAGTTCATCATCTTTGATGGCGTCGTAAAAAGTCATTTGTAAGCGACATTGAGCAGTTTTGTAAAAAGAGTCAGATTGAGCCTGGCGTTAAAAATTGCAAGCTGTTTGAGAGCGTTAGCCCGAGTTCTTGCAATTTAGCCGGGAGTAATCTGAATCCCAAAAATGCTCACAGAGCGAACAAATTTTAATTTTTACGAGTTCATCATCTTCAGAGCTTTAAAAAATAATTCCCAGATCTGTTTAACAGGAAACTTTTTGCTATTTTTGAAAATTGGTGCTAAACGACTAAAGTTTTTAACTTCATCTCAAAAAGGATTAAAATATGCTACTTGATGCAAAAATTCCCGGAGGGCAGCTAACAGGAAAATGGGATAAATATCTTTTTGAACAGAAGCTTGTAAATCCTTCCAATAAAAAGAAATTTAATATTATTGTTGTTGGAACCGGACTTGCCGGCGCCTCAGCATCCGCTACTCTTGGTGAACTAGGCTATAATGTAAAAACCTTTTGCATACAGGACAGCCCCAGAAGGGCTCACAGTATTGCGGCTCAGGGAGGAATCAACGCTGCAAAAAATTATTCGAATGACGGCGACAGTATATGGCGTCTTTTTTATGATACCATAAAGGGCGGTGATTTCAGATCAAGAGAAGCCAATGTATATCGCCTTGCTCAGGTAAGCAACAATATCATCGACCACTGTGTGGCTCAGGGCATACCGTTTGCGCGCGATTATGGAGGTCTGCTGACTAATCGATCTTTTGGCGGAGCACAGGTATCAAGAACCTTCTATGCGCGTGGTCAGACAGGGCAGCAGCTTCTTCTTGGAGCCTACAGTTCATTAATGCGCCAGGTGGGGGCTGGAAAAGTCGAAATGTTCCCACGCAGGGAAATGCTTGAACTCGTTGTAATAAAAGAGCAGGCCAGAGGAATTGTTGTCAGGAACCTGATTACCGGCAAAATCGAAACCCATGCCGCAGATGCAGTTGTTCTTACCACTGGCGGCTATGGCAATGTTTACTATCTTTCAACAAATGCAATGGCCTCAAATGTTACCGCTGCTTTCAGAGCTTACAAAAAAGGCGCTTTTTTTGCCAATCCATGCTTTACGCAAATTCACCCAACATGCATACCTGTTCATGGAACATATCAGTCAAAATTAACTCTTATGAGTGAAAGCCTCAGAAATGACGGCCGTGTGTGGGTCCCTAAAAATCCCGGAGACAAGAGAGCTCCAGGCCAGGTACCGGAATCTGAAAGAGATTATTATCTTGAAAACAAATATCCTTCTTTTGGCAACCTTGTTCCCAGGGATGTGGCCTCACGCAATGCTAAAATGCAATGCGACATGAACAAGGGGGTGGGTGAAACAGGGCTTGCCGTATATCTTGACTTTGAAGACGCTATTAAAACACACGGCAAGGATGTTATTGCAAAAAAATATGGTAATCTTTTTCAGATGTATGAAAAAATTACAAATGAAAACCCCTATGAAAACCCTATGAAAATATATCCTGCTGTTCACTATGCAATGGGCGGTCTGTGGGTTGATTACAACCTAATGTCCACAATACCGGGTCTTTTTGTCCTTGGTGAAGCCAATTTTTCGGATCACGGCGCAAACCGTCTTGGAGCCAGCGCTCTGATGCAGGGGCTGGCCGATGGATATTTCATATTGCCTTATACAATCGGCGGATATCTTGCGGGAACCAATCTGCAGAAAACAACTGCCGATTCTCCTGAATTCAAAAATGTTGCATCTGGTGCTGAATCACGCATAAACAGGCTTGTGTCAATAAACGGTAAACGTACTATTGATGATTTTCATAAGGAACTCGGTTCAATTTTATGGGAATACTGCGGCATGTCACGAAACACCAAAGGGTTGCTAAAGGCACAAAATTTAATCAAAGAATTAAGAGAAGAATTCTGGAAAAATGTTATTGTTCCGGGTTCACGCAATGAATTCAACCAAAGCATTGAAAAGGCCGGCCGGGTCGCAGATTTTCTTGAATTTGGAGAGCTTCTTGTAATTGACGCCATGACGCGTAAAGAATCATGCGGCTGCCACTTTAACGAAGCATATCAAACTGAAGAAAACGAAGCAAAACGTGATGATAAAAACTTCAGCCATGTTGCTGCATGGGAATTTGCAGGAAATGAAAAAGAACCTGCATATCACAAGGAACCTCTTGTTTTTGAAAACGTAGAACCAAGTCAAAGGAGTTACAAGTGACATCGACAATAAATACAAAAAACATTAATTTAACATTAAAGATATGGCGCCAGAAAGGGCCTGACAGCAAGGGTGCATTTGAAACATATCATGCAGATAACATATCAACAGACATGTCTTTTCTTGAGATGATCGATGTCATAAACGAACGCCTTACGCTTGAGGGAAAAGATCCAATTGCGTTTGATCATGACTGCAGGGAAGGAATATGCGGAATGTGTGGAGCCATGATAAACGGACGCGCTCATGGGCCGGAAAAAGGAACAACTCTCTGCCAGTTACATATGAGACATTTTAAAGATGGAGAAACACTTGTAATTGAGCCCTGGAGGGCAAGGGCATTCAAATTGATTAAAGATCTGGCGGTAGATCGCAGTGCTCTTGATAAAATCATACAGGCAGGCGGCTATATCTCAGCAAATACAGGAGGAGCGCCTGATGGAAACGCCATCCCCATATCACAGGAAACAGCAGAAAAAGCAATGGATGCAGCTGCATGCATAGGATGCGGTGCATGCGTTGCAGCATGCCCGAACTCATCAGCCATGCTTTTTGTAAGCGCAAAGATTTCTCAATTTGCCTTGCTCCCACAGGGAAAACCCGAGGCAATGCTTCGTGTTATGGCTATGGTTAAGGAAATGGATAAGCTTTGTTTTGGAAACTGTACAAACCACAGAGAATGTGAAGCAGAATGCCCAAAAGAAATCTCAATAGTTAATATCGCCCGGTTGAACCGCGAATTTATAAAGTCAGCCCTTTTTTAAACCGCTTTATAAATATCAATTTGCAAAAATGTCTTTACCTCATAAGCCAGCTACATCCTTACCACAATGCTTGCAGACCTTGGCTCTTTTCTTTATTATTTCAGCGCAGAACGGGCATTCTCTTGTATAATTCTTTTCATGAATTTTTTTGATGGATTCATCTAACTGTTTTTGAATAAGATCATTTCCGAATTTTAAATTTCTAACAGGCTCGATTGCTTCAATGCCACCAATATCACCAATCATCTCGGCTGCTTTAAGTCTGACTTTGGCCGGCTCTGTTGAGTCTAAAAGCAATCTTAATACCGTGACCTGATCCTTTTCAATATAACAGCCGGCAAGAATTGAAAAACCTTTCTTGATAGATTCTTTTAAAATCTCCTCCTGCATAAGAACCTCGTCATCAACAACCTGCCCTGATCCTCCTGACTTGCCGAATACAGGCATGCATTCAAACTTCCCTGACCTGGGATAACACATGCATCTGTAAGATGCATTATGTCCGAAATTTTCCTGTACACTATCCCATCCCTTTAAATATAACGGGCACTCATCATTAAAACACACAAACAGATAAGGTTCTCCCCATCCAAGTCCGTCTCCCATGGGAATAGAAGGCACTTCCCACAAGCTCATTTCCTTACTGCAGTGAGGACACAAGGGTTTTTCCTGATCTAATATTTTTTCTAAAACTTGTTCTTTTGTTTCAAAATTCATTAGTTTTTCCTTCGCTTATAGCTTTTAATTAAACTTGGAAACCTTTAAAAAAAGTGCTGGATTAAACAGCAAAACCGATAAAATTATTTATGATTAAAAATGGTGGAGGCGGCGGGAGTCGAACCCGCGTCCGGTAATGTTCCACAAAGGCGTCTACATATTTATCCCAAGCTTTAAATTTCGCCTGTTCAAGTCTCCCTCAGGCAGGATACTTGAAAGACTATCCTGTAAAATTTCGCCAATCCTTTAACAGGAAATCCAGTTGGCTATCCCACTAATCGTCGCCCTTACTGGATGCGCAGGAATAATCCAGCAGAACGTTAGCCGTCTAAGCGGCTAAAGCGTAATTATAATCGTCTGCAATTATTTTAAATCCCCGTCTTTTTTACGAGCGGACGAGAGCTCGATATGCAACCTGAGCTTCGCTATCCCCGTCGAAGCCGTTTCGCCCCCCTTAAAAAATCTTATCTTTTTAAAAGGCTAACATAACACCTATATTTTAATCAGGCATCTCTATTTTGTCAAGGATTGTCCTTTCTCTCCCTATCAAGGTCTCTTTTTTCATCACGCTTTTTAATAGATTCACGTTTGTCGTATTTGCGTTTGCCTCTGGCAAGAGCTAATGTAATTTTGGCTTTACTGTTTTCAAAATAAACCTTTAGCGGTATCAGGGAAAAACCCATTTCATTTACTTTGCCATAAAGCTTTTTAATCTCATGCTTATGCAAAAGTAGTTTTCTGCGTCTTAAAGGATCATGATTTTCATGGGTTGCATGAGAATATGGACTGATATGCATTTGATAAACATAGACCTCGCCCCCTTTAATTCTTGCATATGAATCTTTTAAATTAGCCCGGCCAAGTCTAAGCGATTTGACTTCAGTTCCAAGCAGAACCATCCCGGCCTCATAGGTATCATCAATAGTATAGTTATGCCTTGCTTTTCTGTTTTCTGTAACAATTTTGTTGTGATTAATTACCAAATTCATCCTATACTATTCGAGACCTTTGCAAAATGCCCCCTTTTGCCCAATTTTTGCGTCAGACTCAAATTTTAAGCCTCGAAATACTCAATGTATTCCTACGTTTAAACCTGATTTAAAATTTGGTAGCCTTCCTTAAACTTGAGCAAAATTGAACATTTTTCAAAGGTCTCTATTCATGATAAATTTTATCATAGAGAATGCTTCCATATTTATCCCGCAATAACCTGGTTACAGCCTTTCCCGACGTCTGTTTAAGAACATCCTTCATGAAAAGTTTGATGTCAGATATTTTAAGCGATTTTATCATGCTCTTAACAGCAGGTATTGACTGAGGGTTCATGCTCAGTTCGTCCATGCCCAGCCCTAAAAGCACAGGAATATAAATCGGGTCGGCTGCCATTTCACCGCACATAAACACCCTTATTCCTTTTTCACGAGCCATATCTGTGACATGTTTAATTGCACGAATAATAGCGGGATCAAGAGGATCGTACAGATAGGCAACTTCGCTGTTTCCTCTATCTATTGCCAGTGAATACTGAATAAGATCATTTGTTCCTATGCTGAAAAAGTCAGCATTTTCTGCCAGCACATCTGCCATGATTACAGCCGAAGGCACCTCTATCATTATGCCGACTTCAATATTTCTTTTAAAAACTGCTCCTTCTTTTTCAAGAGAATCAGCAACTTCTTTTAAAATACTCTTTGTCTCAAAAACCTCATCAAGATTTGATATCATGGGTATCAGTATTTTGACATTGCCGTATGCAGCAGCTCTTAATATCGCCCTGATCTGAGTCTTGAAAACTTCAGTATTATGCAGGCAATATCTTATTGCGCGAAGCCCAAGAGCAGGATTTATCTCATCGCTTTTAGCAAGAGATGATATTGCTTTATCCCCGTTTATATCAAGAGTACGTATAATTACTGGTTTCGGTGCCATTACCTGCACCACATCCTTATATTTATCAAACAGATCCTCTTCACTCGGGAAAATAGAGCTGTTTAAATATTGAAATTCGGTTCTGTAAAGTCCAATACCGTCACCGCCATGATCAATAACAGAAACTACTTCCTCCGACAGCTCAATGTTACCCATAATAGGCACTTTGAATCCATCGGCAGTTTTAGCAACAAGATGACTTTGCCTTGCAATAGAAGCCCTGTATTCTTCATATTTGATTGTACACTTTTCATACTTTATCAATGTTTCATCTGTTGGATGTATAATTACTGTGCCGGTAATACCATCAACTATAATCAAGTCATCATTTTGAATTTTTTCTGTCGCCCTATCAAGCCCTAAAACAGCAGGTATTTCAAGAGTGCGTGCTATTATACTCGTATGCGAGGCCTTCCCTCCGCGATTGGTAATAAAACCTTTAATCTTTTCCAGTTGTATCTGGCTCGTCTCAGCAGGTGAAAGATCGTGTGCAACAAGTATAACACGTTTGCAAATATCAGCAATATTAACCTGTTGTGCGCCGACGAGGTTTTTCATTATACAGTCAGACACTTGAACAACATCTGCAACCCTTTCCTTTAAATAGGAATCCGACATGCTTTGAAACGTTGATTCCAGGCCTGATACTACCTTCTTAAGGGCCCATTCTGCATTTATAAATTCGTTTTCAATGGTTTCAATGGTTTTGCCGTATAGCCTCTTGTCTTTTAACATCGCAATATGCGTTTCAATAATATAACTATGCTGCAAATGCTCTTTATTGGAATCTTTAATAATTGCGCCAAGTTCATCCTTTGCTTTTTTTACGGCAGCCCTGAACCGTTTTATCTCCTTCTTCAGATTCTCTTTTCCGATGAAATATTTTCTGACAACATCGACACCCTCTTTATCGACCATATAAGCCTTCCCTATGCATATGCCGGGAGAGGCCCCTATTCCGTTTAAAACTATCTCGTTTGTATCATTATCCATCATAAAAACTTATTCTCCAAAACCTCTTTTTATGAGCTTAATAATTTTGTCCAGGATATTAATATCTGAATCCTTATCTGTTTCCAGAGTTATTTTTGTTCCTTTTGAACAACAAAGAGAAAGAACATCAATAATACTTGATGCATCGGCCCTTTCTTTTCCCTTTATAAGCCAAACTTTTGATTCAGCCTTTTGTGCAAGTTCTGCTATTTTTGCGGCAGACCGCGCATGAATGCCAAGTTCATTTATAACAACGATATCTCTTGAAAGTAAATTTTGCAGAATATCCCCTTTTGCCAAAAACTTTTTCTTAACTTGAATTTTACTTTCAGGCAGCATAAATCAAACTTTTTGCGAATTCATTACTAATAACTGAAATTTTACCATAAATAAATATATTATGATATTAAAAAAACAGGCCAAAGGGACTTTTTATGACACCATCAAAATTGATGAACTCGTAAAAAGTCATTTGTAAGCGACATTGAGCAGTTTTGGAAAAAGATTCGGATTGAGTCTGGCGTTAAAAATTGTAAGCTGTTTGAGGGCGTTAGCCCGAGTTCTTGCAATTTAGCCAGAATTAATCTGAATCCCAAAAATGCTCACAGAGCGAACAAATCTTACTTTTTACGACACCATCAAAATTAAGCATGGCGTTTTTAAGCCTTTTCTGTGTAATTTAAAACAAGATACTTAACAAGACAATTGCGCAGGCATTACAAATTTGTTAGGAAAAAATATGCGACATTTATCAGTA
>Ga0207996_1002723_pt1 | contig 10310 bp, 6 predicted proteins | sample AntAceMetag02UKG_FD_184773 | JGI IMG/M metagenome (GOLD analysis project Ga0207996, IMG submission 184773) | Saline lake microbial communities from Ace Lake, Antarctica - Antarctic Ace Lake Metagenome 02UKG (SPAdes) (version 2) | ecosystem: Environmental > Aquatic > Non-marine Saline and Alkaline... | reverse complement strand
GGCAGTTACAGTATCATCAATTATATATGCCCCGCCAGTGCCGGTACCAGTAGAGGTGATTGAGATGTAGGTATCTGTTACCACTGGGGCAACAGCATCAACATTGGCAGTGCCTGTCTTAGTAACAACACTTCCGCCACTGTTGAGAGTAACAGTAAAGGACTCAGCAGCGCTATCTGCTGTGCCGGCAGCTACAGCCACAGTAGCATCATAGCTATCAATACTATCCCAGGTCAAGGCATAGGTGGACGAACCGCCAATACTGCTTAAGTCAATAGCTGCTGTTTCACCATCTGCATGTAAACCAACCGCGGTAATGACGATGTCATCGCCGATGCCTGAAGGGCTATCATCAGTGATAGTCACCGAGTTAATCGTGGGAACTGCCACAGTGGCGTACACAGCCGTATTAGCTACGGGATTACCAGCTAAATCCTTGACACTGTTTGCATAAGGAGTAACACTGACATATTTGCCAGAGATAATAATAGCATAATCAGTAGTGGTGTTAAATATCCAGTTAAGGTTATTGCCTGCATTCGTAGAACTGGAAGCTGCTGTTATCTCATTCGCCCCGTTTATTTCATTATCTTTTACATTCACAAAATCCACGTTATTCTCTATAGACGCCGGTATAGTAAGAGATCCCCTGGTGTCTGATGTAGTAGAACGTATGGTTAAGATCTTTCCTGAATAACCTGTTAAAATCAAGGTATTGGTAATAGTCTGGGTCTGGCCTGCGCCAAAGCGCACGGTCTTAGCCCCATCTGTATATGTATCGATAGTCAGGTTGTAGAAAGAGTTAGTGCCGGTAATGTCTGATTGAGTGGTACCTTTGAAGACAACTGTGCTACCTGTCCCTGCGGTAAAGGTACCTGCATTAGCCCAGTTGCCTGTTAAACTAATCGTCCCTGCTGCGCTTATTGCTAATGTGCCGGCAATGGTAATATCACCAGAGACATTTAAGGTACCTGCATTAGCATCAAGGGTAGAGCCTGAAGGAATAGTAACCCCCCCGGCATAAGTTGTACCCGCGCTTATCATAATAAGTAGTGCTGTAATTATTATTATCTTTGTTTTATTCACTTTCATACTCCTTAAACCTTTAGCAACATCTTAAAGCTCTCTCTTACTAACTCTCATCCAAGGTTATGGTAGCCACAGTATCACCTACACTCCATGCAACCGTAGCATATTTAGTAGGTATTGTTACCGCGTTTTTGCCCGCGTTATCATCATTGTATCTTATAATCAATGTGCCGCATCCATTTGCTATGGTTGAGGTATCCATTGTTTCGTTAAAGGTAAGTGTTATGGTGTCGCTTGCGTCCTGGAGCCTGCTGGCAGAGACACTGTTGAGAACAGGTGCTGTATTATCGCCACTTTCATCCGCGCCGATATCCCATAATGCCCCTGTTGGCCTAGCTTCGTCCTGGATGTCAATGGAGAAAGATAAATATTCATCAGGGTCAGCAGATAAAGCTATGCCTTTCTCTTTGGCTTCTGTATCTCCAGATGCTAAACGAAAATCAGGAGGGCTTGCTGATTCATTTTCAAAGGTTACCGAAGCGCTGGTATAACTGGTGCCAATGTCCGGCGCGGTAGCATCTTCGGAAAGGTTATGTGTTGAATCAGCATGAAATGTGCCTAAGTAATCCTTGCCTGTAGTATTGCCGTTAGCAAGGTTGTTTTTGGCTACCACTGTTCCAGCGGCGGCATTAATCCCTTCGTAGTTTCCATGCACAGTATTGTTATATAAATAGTATGTACCTCCTGTCGCGGCCTTAATCCCGGCTTTATTAGTTGTACCGCCGTTTATAAAACCATAGGCAAGATTATTATAGATTTTAGCAATAATATTAGCATTGTTTCCATAAATTCCTATGGCCTCAGAACTGGTCCCGCTAATTGTACCTTTAAGTATATTATTATTTATTATAATCTCTGATACAGCAACCTGAGGGTCCATATAAATCGCGCTGCATCCCGCGTAGTCACCGGAATTAGTTAAATGAACCTGCAGCCCCTCAATCCTTACATAATTTTCCTTAATATCTATTAAATGGGTATTAATAGCCGCGGCTGTTACCTCTAAGGTATATACCCCTGTATTATTCCACGTCCCATTATGCCTTGCGCTGGAGGCGGTATAAATCCTGATATAATTATCAGCTGAAGTAGTCCAGCCATCTATGATTATGGCAGAGCTTTCCACGTTTGACCAGCTTTTGTCTATCTTGGCCACGGCAATCACAGAATCAGGAGCGCTTGAAGAAGTTACATTGGCAGCCGGGCTTGAGATTGAACCGTTAAGCTCATCGGTCTTATTTATCTGCTCAGGGTTCTGGAATGTGCCTGTGATATCTTTGATACATATCTGAGTGGATGTACAGTGGGTTACTGTGCCATAAGCGCCTGAAACAGCGCCCTTGACATAACTGCCATCAGCAATAGTGCCTGTAATGCCTCCGTGGCTTAAGACCACGCTGGTGGTTATCAAATCGCACTGGTTTGCCGCCTCCCATGTAGCTAAGGTAGTATAATCCCCTGTCCCGTCCTGTTGAATGGTGCTTTCGAATTCCGTAGCTGCCTGGGCAGTAACGGCCATAGCTATGACGAGCGCTGTTACTACTATTAGAGTTGTAAGAATCGATAGCTTATTCATTATATTATCCTGTTCGTTATTCCTTCTCCTCAATTACTCCGCGCTTCAAGGATGAAAACTTCAAACGATCGCTTACCTCGCTCAGTTTCTCTTTTCTCTTATCTGTCTTGGACAGGCCTAATTTTTCTAATTGAAACCTCTTAGCCCTTCTTCCCGTTCTCTTTATAACAGGCCTGCCATCCTTATCTAATTCATCCGTGGGTATCTCTTTTGGCATGGTCAGGTTTTGGGCTTCTTCAGGTGTCAGATAAGCCTGGATTATTAAGAAGCTATTGCGCTCTGTCTCTGACCACAAATGGCCTGAAGGCCGGACTATTACCACTTCACCATGTTTATAGCAACCCCTAGCGTCTTCTTCAGGGTCAGGATTGTGATTATCGCCTAATTTGACTACCACATCATAGAGTTGCGTACCAGAGCGCTGGCCTTCCTCTTCCAATTCCTCCTCCAAATCTATCTCTTCTGACTCGCTGATAATTTGACTTTCTAAGGCTTTTTTCTTTTGTTCTTTCTTTGGATATGTATTTACAGTAAGTATGTGCCCATTTCTGGTGGTCAGACCGCAGGCATTAGTGGCAGTAACAAAGATATTCGCGCTGGTGCTTATCTCCGCAGGTAAAGGCCATCGGGCAATATAGATATTATCGCTATTCTCATCATGCATCTTTGCCTGAGCATCACCACCAAAGAACTCAAAATTACAGCTTACCGAGATAATATTGGGATTGTTATCACCGTTGGAAGAATTATCCCACTGAATAATCATTGTATCCCCTGATATATACACTCCCTGCCTGCCTGTGGCGCCGGAGCAATGGACATTAGCTGAGGTAACTATGGGGGCAATGGAATATTCTAATTTGAGTTCTTCAATTTCCGGGCTAGCACCTGTGTTTCCAATAAAGAGGTTCGCGCGCAATAATAGATGCTTACCTGTCTTAAAATCATCAGGCGCGGTATAAACCTTGCTGCTTGCGCAACCTTCTTTCCAACTTATACCCCCATCCGCGGAGATATCTATCAATGCCTTTTTGTTATCAGTTTTTATCATTGGAATAATCACACTGATATCACAGGCAGTAAAAACCGGCGCAGTGGTATATGTACCAGACAAGGAATAAACCCCTTCAGCTGAAGCCAATACCAGATCACCATTATTTGCAACCATAGTATTGGTAAATTCCGCTAAATTAACCTTTTCCTCATCCCCTAATGCGCTGACTGAAGGCTCTGGTTCAGCGTATTTGCGCACTCTAAGCCAATCATAATAAGCAGAGCTGCCTTCGCCTGTTTCTAAACCAATATATCCCTGTTTTAACCCGCCTTCATCAGTATAGCGTACCTCCGCCTCAAAATTTCCTGCCTCGTAGGCTGGTGATTCCGGGTATCTTTTAAAGGTTAGATTATCTCCGTAAGCTTCTACTTTATATCTATAAACCGTTCCAGTTGAAATAGGCTTATTTTCATTCTTCTTCACGATACCGCCTACTGCCAGGCAGTGCTCTGCGCCCTGATAGGCTGAAGAATAAGCAATCTGTTCAGGGCTTTCTTCGCTGCCTCTAATAATCAACCTGTTTTCAAGGCCGGTTTCAGCTCTTGCCTGATATTCGATTATTCCATCTTTAAATCGGTAGGTTTGGGATATAATCTTAGTTCTGCCTAATTTTAACTGGGAATCGGAAAGTCCATAACTCCCTTCTAAATCTGTATAGGCTTCCCACTTCTCCGCATCAAGCTCATCCTGCGTAAAATCATCAAAAAAATCAAATACCTTATCCGCGTCTGACAGCTCTATCGCATCGGAGTTGCCGTAATAAAGATATATCTTTAAGCCGTCTTCAGGAAACTGGGGGACATTGACATAATATACCGCTATCCTGGCTGGCTCATTTCCTGTTATGCTCTCTAAATAATGGGGAAGGGGCGTCTCTTTGTCAGCCGCGGTAAACCTGATATCCGCAAAATCAGCCTCTGTCCTTATCTCTTTCTCCTCTATCTCTACCATTATCTGATAATTAAATAGCTCCTTGCCTGAAAGGTTAGTCATATAAATGGGTTTTCTGAATTTAAATCCGGAAAGTGCCGGAATGCCAAAAGTACCTGTCACGCCTGAGGTATCAGTATAAGCAATCTTTATCTGGCTAAGCTCGCTATCAGGGCTAAGTGTCACTCGCCATTTAAGCTGATCTCCGCTGATAAAACCGGATGCCAGAGGCACGCCATATACTACCTGTGCATAATCCTGGCCATTGTTGGCACTAAGTTCTAAGGTCACCTGGCCTTTAAACTGCCAACTGGCAGTAAAAGTCTTTATCTGACCGGGTGTCTCAATAGCATCAACAAGCTCGTAGGTCTTGCCTGCAGCAAGCTCAGACAAGAGATAATCGCCTTCTTCATCCATGCGCCAGATAAGAGGTGATTTATAGCTATCTGTCGTGCTTGTCTGCCCTTCACCTGGCTCTGCCAGGGTATAAGAGCTGAGGCTGTTTATAGTGAAAAAGAGAGAAAGACCTATAAGAAGAGAGAGAGAAGATAGTAAGACTATATTTACTTTTCCGCAAATCTTCCCATTGCCGCAAATCCTGTGATCGCGCTTTTTATATCTCATCTCATCTTCCCCTTATGGGGTCAGGTCTTATACTTGTAACTTAACTCTTCACCATATGTTTTTCTGTTTCTGTCCGATTCCACTATAAGTATACTTTATTATCCCTATCTGTGTCTATCCGCAAAACTACCTCTTTTTTTTGCACAAACTACTCAGATTTAGGGGGTCAGTCAGATTTAGGGGGTCAGGTCTTATACTTGTAACTTAACTCTTTTGAAATTTTCACCATTTCCTCATAACAGCCTTTCTTCATCTTTATCTCTTCCTCTGCCCGCTTGAATTGCCTTGATATAGATACATATGAAATGCCCCCCATGTATTTACCGATCTCTTTCAAATTATTTCCATATATCCTAAGCAGATATATCAAAGCCCTTCTTTTTACGGATAGATTTTTGCTCCTTCTTTTTTGCAATACCTCTTTCTTTTCCGACAATATCCTGGCTGTCATCCCTTTATTGTCCGCATTATCTGATATCTTGTATTTGCTATATCCCGTTACTTCGCTGGCATCTATGTTTTTATCTTTTACCAGTTCTTTTACTTTATCCTTAAAATCATCCCCTCCCAGCGCTGATGGCCATTTCGCGCTCTCAAGCATCTCAAGCAACTCTTTCGGCACGCTCTTTTTCACAAAAGCATCCAATCCCTTCACAGCCTTATCCCCATATTGATCAAACCTGCTTAATACTTCTTCTCTCATTAACCATTTCGGTTCAGCCTTGCCTTGCATATACGCTTTATGGCTATCCCATTTATACAGGCCTATGCGTTCTTCCAGGCCTGCTTTATAAGCGTTTCTGTGTATATATCTTACTAATTCCAATAAATATCCCTCCTTTTCCACTAAGATGGATTTGTATCGCCCCTTAAATAACCCTCCGTCAACATTGTGTCTTTTATTGTATTTCTGGACATATATTCCGTTTAGGTGCTTCATTCCTTTTGACAGATTCCCCTGCGGAGTACGTATAAGCAGGTGATAATGGTTTGGAAGTAAAGCGTAGGCATGTATTTCGAATCCGTATAATCGGCAGGTTTGCTCTAAAGCATTCAGAAATACTTCGTAATCCTTTTCATTCTGAAATATTTCTTCTTTCCTTCTTCCACGGTTCATTATATGGTACCATGCCCCGGGATATTCTATTCTTAGTGGCCTTGCCATAGGTTAAGTCCACCCCCATATTTATTGGCTGTCAAGTTAAGTTACAATGTTAAGACTTGATAATATGAGATATAAATAAAAAATAATAAAATATCAGGCGATTCCTCACGAACGCTGGTATATAATTAATATACCACGTTAAGCATTATGTAACGCTGATACATAAAGTATCACGTTAAAATAGGAGGAACCGCCAATGTATTATGTTGGAGTTGATCTACACAAGCAAACTTCCTGGTTTTATACATTAGATTCATCCGGCAACAGGGTTGATAGTATTAATTTAACAAATAATCACGATATTTTAAAGAACTATTTTAAAAAAATACCAAAACCATTTACTTTAGCTGTTGAAGCGACATATAACTGGTATTTCTTTGTTGACCTGGCCAGAGAGTATACAAACAGTGTTTTTTTAGCAAACTCCTTTGAATTGAAAGCATTTGCCAAAAAGCACAAAAAAACTGATAAAATAGACGCGAGATTAATCGCGACTGTACTTTATAAAGGATACCTGCCGACAGTGGCTATAGCAGATAAACATACTCGTCAAATAAGAGAATTATTACGTTATAGAATGAAGCTTGTAATTGATCGTTCTCGTAATATCTCCAGGCTTAAGGCCTTACTGGATAAATTAGGCTATATGTCTTCAGGGAACTTTACAACCTTTAAGGCTTTAGAAAACATTGAAATAGAGAATTTACCCGATATTTATAAAAGTTTAATCAAAAGATATCGTGAGCTCATTATTTATCTTAGCAAAAAGGTATATGAGATTGAAAAAGAGATCAATAAGCTTCCTAATGAAGATATCGATGTTTATAACCTGTTATCTGCTCCCGGAATCGGGCCATTCTCAGCGGCGCTAATTAAATCTGAGATTATTGATATCAGACGCTTTAACTCATTTAACCGCTTATGCGCTTATTCGGGCTTAGCGCCAAGAGTATCTGCCAGCGCCAACAAGATATATCACGGCTCTTTAAATGTAAACAGGCGCAAGAATCTACAATGGATCTTATTAGAAAACGTCAAACACTTTGTAGAAGCTGATCCTGAAAGAGCTAAAAAGTTCTGTGAGATTAAATGCCGAAAAGGATATAACACAGCAAAGGTTATATTAGCCAGAGACTTCTTAAAGGTAATCTACCATATTTTGAAAGAACAGAGGCCTTATTACGGCCAAAAGAGATCAGTTGAACATAAAATTAAAATCCAGTCGGTGGCGGCTGCCGCGCTCATAGGGGTCTGAAGCAATCCCTGTTACAGGGATTGCTTCCCTAGACTTGATTAGCGGGTAGCTGCTCCGATATTATCATGCAGGCCTATTTTATTAAGCGCTGCCAATTGGTGACTGACGGCTGGTAAATTAAAAAGAGCCAGTGCGTCTTAAGATACAAAAGCTGACTGTTTTATATGTTTATTATATTTAATTGCTATTAAAAGCATTTTAGAGGATTCGTTTATTTTTTATTGATATTTATATCAATTGGTGACCACTTTAATCAACTATCTTGCCGACAATGTCACTCTTGTCGATCAAGCCGAACCTGGTCGCATCCGAACTGCCGGAAACCTTATTACCTAAGATCAGATAAGTATTATCTGGAAGCACAGGATAATCCTTCACATAAAGTTTTAGCATCTGGATTTTAGATTCATGGATCTGATAATACTTATTTTCAGAGTTTTTTAAGGCATGGCCATTGACTATAATCTGATAGCTGTCCTGATTCTCATCTTTTTTAAGAGACCATTTATCCCCGGGAACTGCCTTAACAAACTTAATGATCGGCACATCATTGCCAGCGTATTTATAGGCAACGATGTCTTCCCTTTCCACTGGATGAGAGTCATAATATCCATAAGCAAGTTTAATCGTATCGCCTGGATTGATCAAAGGTGCTAAAGATATGCCCCTAACCTCAACAAGCTCTACTCTAGTCATATGCCTGCTTAAATTATCCCCTTGCTCTTCTTCATCGGCTTTAACTGCTGCTTGTCCCAGGGGCAAAACCAGGATTAATAAACATAAGCAAATTTTTAGTCTTTTAAATCTCATAATATCAACCATTCTATCGATTATATCGACTATTCAATTTTATTACAAATACTAGCTGTTGTCTATAATAAAATCAGTCAAAAGCATCTTCATCCTCACTGTCTAATCTCTAAAAACTAAACATATACTGCTCCCCGTTAAGTTACAAGTATACCCCCTTCCAATAAGGGTCTTCAGGTCTACGAGTCCTGCTACTACAGGATTAGAATTAGGCACAGGTAAGACCATAGGGTTTGAGGGGGCAACTGCTGATGACTTTGAGACCGCTTTCTCAATAACTGACCCTACTGCAGACAGAACCGTCACTATTCCAGATAACACCGGAACCATGGCACTGACATCAGATATTACCTACAGCTCTGCCATAGCTGCTGATGACTTTACCCAAACTGAGGTAGATAATCTACGGACAGCAAAATTAGATGATGCCACGACTCCCTGGACAAGTGCCAGCAATATTACCAGCGGCACATTAACTAATATTAGCGCAGCTACACCTACTGCCGACACCCACGTAGCGACAAAGGCCTATGTGGATGCTGCCGGCGGCGGCTGTTATTCCAAGTGCGCTGACAGTGGAACATCCGCAGGTGGCGTAACACCAAGTTGCCCTGGGGGATATTCAAGTGTGGATATATGGTCAGAGCGCGCTGGCTACGCCATGAAACAATGGCAGGGTATGAACGGTGAAGCATTTGTGCACAAGTCAACCATGCAAACAGCTCCGACTGTCCGCACACAGTATAACTACTATCACAACGCGTGGTCAGGTTGGGGGGGCAATGCACCGCCGCCTCATATTTGGATCCAAGTTACACCGGTGGCAGCGGGACAGCTAATTATTACAACGATTGCAGAGCTTGCTGCGCAGACTAATGTAGGCCTACCCTTGCCCAAGGGTTAGCCCTTGGCTTTTGAAGGTTAAAAGGTTAAAGGATAAAGAATAATCTCTTATTACCCCCTTCCAATAAGGGTTCCCAGTTCTACGAGTCCTGCAGAAGCATTAGAGGTTAGTGGCAACATAAAGCTGACTGGTGCGTCCGCGACATATAAGATCACCAATGTACTCGATCCTACGGCGGCTCAGGACGTAGCTACCAAGGCCTATGTAGACGCCCAGGGCGGCGGCTGTTATTCCAAGTGCGCAGACAGTGGGACATCCGCAGGTGGCGCTACCCCAAGTTGTCCTGGCGGATATTCAAGCGTGGATACATGGTCAGAACGGGCTGGATACGGCATGAAACAATGGCAAGGTATGAATTCAAGTGCATACAACGGCGGCTCGAGAGCGATAACATACTGTGGTTCTGATCGCTTTTACACTGGCACTCTTGGTAACAACCTGTCTATTTCAGTCACCGACAGCGGTAGTACTACATCAGCGGCTTACGGGTATGCGTATAACACCGGTTATACGGGCGGAAGCTCCACTGCCTCATACTACAACGACTGCACAGCCTGCTGCGCAGACTAATGTGGGCCTACTCTTGCCCAGGGGTTGGGCCTTGGCTTTTGAAGGTTAAAGGATAAAGAATAATCTCTTATTACCCTCTTCCAATAAGGGTTCCCAGGTCTACGAGTCCTGCTACTACAGGATTAGAATTAGGCACAGGCAAGACCATAGGGTTTGAGGGGGCAACTGCTGATGACTTTGAGACCGCTTTCTCAATAATCTGACCCGAGATATTGTCAAATGTTGTGGAATAAAGATTTTGCAACGTATCCTCATTCCGTGTATTCTACCTAAGCAGCATCCTCTTTCACGATAATACCATCTTCGAACTTTATGCCTTCAAGAACTTTTATT
>Ga0207996_1002718_pt1 | contig 10325 bp, 8 predicted proteins | sample AntAceMetag02UKG_FD_184773 | JGI IMG/M metagenome (GOLD analysis project Ga0207996, IMG submission 184773) | Saline lake microbial communities from Ace Lake, Antarctica - Antarctic Ace Lake Metagenome 02UKG (SPAdes) (version 2) | ecosystem: Environmental > Aquatic > Non-marine Saline and Alkaline... | reverse complement strand
TATCAATATTTTTATTTCGCAGGGGTCGAATTTATCCGACCCGAGTTATTTGGGTATTTTTTTCTAACGGGTTCGATGAATCGAACCCTTACAGGAATTACAATGAATCTTGCCCTTTATGTTCGGTGAAGGTCATATTTTTTAATCTTTAAGTAGAGGGTTTTGTAATTTATCTTTAATGATCTGGCAGCTTCAGCCTTATTCCAACTTGTCCTTTCTAATATTTCAAAAATAATTCTTCTTTCCATATCTCGTGAAAGTTGGTTAATATTTTTTTTAAGGGAGAAGTCTTTGGGGAAATTACTTGTGTCTTTTCGCGATAAGAGAGTTGACATCGTGTCGATTTCTACTTTGTCCTTTTTTATAAAGAAAGGTAGATGCTCTGGCAGAATAATGTCTTCAGTCATAATAATTGCCTGTTGAATAACATTTTGAAGTTCCCGAACATTACCCGGCCAGGAATAATTTATCAGCAATTTCATACTTTCTTCCGAGATATCTTTAATTTTCTTTCCAAATACCGAATTAAACTGATTTAGAAAATGCATGGCCAATGAAGGTATGTCTTCTTTCCGTTCCTTTAGAGTAGGAAGGATGATAGAAAAAACATTGATGCGATAATATAAGTCTTCCCTAAAATTTCCTCTTTTTATTTCCTCTTCTAAGTTGGTATTACTAGCAACGATCACTCGTACGTCAATTTTAATCGGATACTTTTCCCCGATACGGTTTATTTCCCCTTCCTGAAGCGCTCTTAATAGCTTCGCTTGAATATTAACCGGTAAATTACCAATCTCATCTAAAAAAATTGTCCCGCTTTGCGCTAACTCAAATTTACCTATTCTTTTCGCTATTGCTCCGGTGAAAGATCCCTTAGTATAACCAAATAATTCACTCTCAATCAAAGTCTCTGGCATGCTGGCACAATCAATGGCTATAAATGGTCTATCTCTTCTGGGGCTGAATTGATGAATAGTTTTGGCGATTAATTCTTTCCCTGAACCACTTTCTCCTCTTATCAACACGGTTGCACTGGTTGGTGCAACCTTTTCAATCTTATACAGTACTTCTTTTATTTTATCGCTTTTTCCGACAAAATTACTAAAGCTAAATTTTTCTCTCATTTGGTGACGTAGAGAGATAACTTCTTTAGACAAATTACGAGCTTGAAGAGCTCTTCTAATGATTATCTTTAACTCTTCATAATTAAAAGGTTTGCTAATATAATCGTAAGCTCCGAGTTTCATCGCTCGTACTGCAGTTTCTACCGTTTGATAAGCCGTCAACATAATCACTGAGATATCCTTATCAATGGCTGTTATTCTCTCTAAAGTCTCAATCCCATCTATTCCGGTCATCTTTATATCCAAAAGAACTAAATCAGGCAAATTTTCTTTGACCTTTATCAAACCTTCCTTACCACTGTGGGCAACAAAAACTTTGAATTCTTCCTCCTCTAATAACTCAAGTAGACTCTGGCATAAATCTACTTCATCATCAATGATTAAAATATTAGCCTTGGTCATTGTCTTTCATCCACTACCTGTTTTTTCTTTTTTCTTTTTTCCAGAGGAAGGTAAACATTAAAAATTGTCCCCTTTCCCGACTTACTCTCTAATGAAATATTGCCTTTATGTTCTTTGATGATATTCTTACAAATAGAAAGACCTAATCCAGTACCTTCTTTATAAGTAGTAAAAAAGGGGTTAAATATTTTTTTTTGATTTCCTTTCGGGATGCCTATGCCCGTATCTTCAAAGGCAATAGTAATTCCTTTTCGGATAGGATCAAAACTGGTAGTAATATACAGTTTTCCACCTTTTTTCATTGCTTGTATGGCATTAGATATTAAATTTAAAAAAACCTGCTCCAGGCAAGCTGAATCAAACCAGCCCTGGGGTAATTTTGAATCATATCTCTTTATGATTTTTATATTTTCCGGAAGAAAATGCTTTAAAACCGGCTCTAATTTTTCTAATATTTCATTGATATTACAATAATCAAAATTTAAGTGAGAGGGATGAGAAAAATTTAACAAACCATATACTATCTTGTCTATACGGCTTATATTTCTTTGGATTGCTTTTAATTTTTCTATCTGGTAATTATCAGTAGATTTGTTCTCTAAATGTTGGACAATGAGGTTTATAGTAGCTAAAGGATTCCTAACCTCATGGGCTACACTGGTCACTAATTCTCCGATAGTAGATAATTTTTCCGATTGGATAAGCTGATCTTGAACTTTTCTTAATTCTTTAGTTTTCTTTATTACTTTTATCTTTAACTTTTCGTTTAACTCTGTCAGGTTTTGTTGCAGTTTTCTTCTTTCAGTTATATCTCTACCGGCTAGGTAAATAATTGTCTCACCTTCTTTGCTGGTAAAAACTTCACCTGAAAAGTTGCAAGGTAAAAGTTCTCTTCCTGGTCTATTTATGTTTATTTCTATATTTTTTACTCTTTTTTTCCTTATTGTTTTACCTTTTATCTTTTTTATTATTTTTTCAGGAATGAATTCATAAATAGAACTACCAATTAATTCCTTCTTCTTTTTTCCAGTAATTGTTTCAAAAGACTGATTCACTCTGATAATTTTTCCTTCACCATCCAGGATGATCAGAAAATCCGGTGACAAATCTAATAAAAGATTAATATTATTCTGTTTTTCATATTCTAAATCTTTCTCTTTAGCTTTATTTTGTTCATTGTCTAATTCTTTCATGTCCAAAATAGCCTCACCTAATTTTATATTTATATTATACCACGGTTGTTTTATAAAGGAAATATGGGGTCTTGTAATATTACATTTAATCCTTTTCTTCCATTCTTTTTACTGCCCTGCTTACTGTAGCATAATGGATGCCGAAATATTGGGCGATTTCCTTTAGGGTATAGCCATGCTGTACATGCGCTATATAGATAGCCTGATCTCTCTTTGGCGTTTATCAAATCCATGTAAAGCCTCCTCTAAAGAGGGTCTGATGGCATAACGTTGCTTGCGGGGAATCTCTTTTGATCTTTCTTTCAAGAAAGGACTTATCCGCTTTTTAAAGGTCTCTTTCCCCAGATATAATTGACCCTTTACTTCCTTTAAGGGTGATGCTTTTTTTATCCCTGATTTTCCAAAAGCCTGATATTTTATGAAAGATTTTCCTCTCTCTTCACTGAATTGTGAGAGGATCCAATCAGACAATAAACCGGGGATATGAGTATCACCGGCTGTTGCCTGATAACTGCTCCATCGATAGTCTTTGGGATCTTTTACGATGCCGGCGCTTATCGGATTGAGGACCATATAACGGGAGAGCTCCAGTAAATAATTTTCTTTATCCACCAGGATTGACTTGTATCGACCCTGCAGGAGATGGCCGACTCTCTGGTGTTTTTGGTTAAAGTGCTGGGCGTAGATGCCGTTTAACTGCCGCATCCCTTTGGATAGGTTGCCTTCCGGGGTTTCAATTAAAAGATGATAATGATTATCCATGAGGCAATAGGCATGTAAGAGGAAACGATATGTTACTTAGTGCGTCTCTTGGAATAGAGAAAGAATGCTACTCTTAGGATAAATCTGAGAAAATATAGCTTTTTATTTTAGTTTAATAGTTTTATAGATATTCTGCCTGGATGAAAAATATACTTATTTATTTTTTTTAATATATCGTATTTATAATACTACAACTCTATATTAAAAATCCTTCTTTTAAAATAAATTAATTTAATCGAGTAGGAGGTAGATAATTAATTTATCTGCCGTCCTCTCACACCACCGTACGTACCGTTCGGTATACGGCGGTTCGTTAGAAATTAGCACCTTGTGTATATCTTTCTGAAAAACTTAGGTATCCAAGATTCTTAAGCCTTTTGTTAGTAAAGGTTAGAGCAAGTATAGGGCTGTTGGAGATTCTCCAGTAGCCTTTTCTGGTGTTGGCATATTCCCATGCCCTGAAGTTATTAATACCAAGTTTTCTTAGATTTGTGTTCCTCAGACCGGAAATTTGCCATCCGACTTCCTTCAGATTCCACCTCACGGTGGACACCCTTGTTTTAGGCTAACACCTATATCACCTTCGGTGCTCGGGACTTTCACCCTATAGACTGCGCCCATGCTGGGCGCACATAAAAAAGCCCTTGAGCAATAAGCCAAAGGGCTTGAAATTGTCAAGCTCCCCAGACAGGACGAGTTTCGTAACTTTTGTATTTGTGAAGAAACTGAGAATGTATGTCATAGGCTGGAAGAAGTCATTGAGGTCTGTTAAAGATTTAAAAAGACCAGAACCTCGATAAAGAAGTTCTGCCTTTGTTATTGTCTAGCTCCCCCTATTGGACGCTTTCAGAACTTTTAAGGGAGATATTGCAATAGAAAATATCAGATTAATAAGTTAGTTATTCAAATTTAAATCCTTTTTTCTTGAAGAGCTTAAGACAGGCATCCACTACTTCCGGGTCATAGAGGATACCTTTGTTTTTAGAAATCTCTTCTAAGGTTTCATCGATAGGGAAAGCTAACCGATAAGGACGGCTGGAAGACATCGCCCCCACCACATCAGCCACTCCTATTATTTTTGCTTCCAGAAGAATATCTTCACTTTTAAGTCCCTGGGGGTAACCCGAACCATTTAGTCTTTCGTGATGTTGAAGGACAATCCTTGCTACAGGATGGGAAAAATCAATTAGTTTTAAGATATCATACCCTGCCTGGGGATGGATTCTAATTAAACTGTATTCTATTTCGCTTAATTTGGTAGGCTTATTTAAGGTATCTGTCGGTATACAAATCTTTCCTACATCATGGAGTAGGGAGGCTATCCTTATCCCTTCAATCTTATCTTTAGGAAGATCTAACTCATGAGCTATAGCCACAGAAAGTTTGGAAATTCTTTGCTGGTGCCCAGCGGTATAGGGATCTTTGATCTCGGTAATCTTGCCAATACTAATAATAACATCATCAAATAAATGTTTAACCTGCTTTTCGGATTCCTCCAGGTCGAGCACCTTTTTCTCAAGTTTTTCGATCAGCCGTTTGCTGTATTCAGTGAGATATCTTTCCTCTTTTTTAATTGGCTCTTTAGGAACAATAAGCTCACCCTTTTTATATTTTTCGATAACTCCTTCTAAAATATTTATGAATGAGTTTAATTCTGTCGGTTTTCTAATGAACTTTTCTGCACCCAAACTTAGAGCAAACTCCTCATCTTTTTGGTTGGTGTAGGTAGCCGTGTAGAAGATAAAAGGTATCTTCTTTAAATCATCATCTTTTTTGCATTTCCTGCAGAGCTGGAAGCCATCCATCTTGGGCATCATTATATCGGATATAATAATATCAATGGATTCTTCTCTTAATTTAATCAGGGCTTCTGCTCCATCTTTAGCAGTTGCTACCTCGTAACCGTTTCCTTTTAATATAGTCTCAAGTATATATAGACCATCTTCCATATCATCAACTACCAGTATTTTCATCTTTCTCCTCCTATACAATTATTTTAACTTATTATAAAGATAACTCTTTATTTCTCTTATAAAAGTATCCGGATTGATAGGTACCTCTTGGTATCATTCCACTTTGTTATAGGAATTTAATCATACCTTATCCTCCTTGTATTTTAAGGGTAAGGTCAGGGTAAATACGCTGCCTTTGCCCCACTCGCTTTCAGCTATTATATCACCACCCAGTAAATTGGCATTCTTTTTAGAGAGGTAGAGGCCCAGCCCGGTTCCCTCTTCTATTCTACCCGGATTAGGAATCTGGCTAAAGGACTTAAAGAGTTTATCCATATTCTCTTTTTTTATCCCGATACCGTTATCTCTGACAGATACTTCCACTGTTGTCTCTTTGGGGATAACCTTTATCTTTATCTCTCCTCTGGCGGTAAATTTCATAGCATTGCTCATGAGATTTACCAGGATTTGTTTGATTCTTCTCCTATCGCTTTCGATTAGAAGTGTCCGGGGTATCTCAAGTGACAATTTCTGCCCTTTCTTATCTGTAGTAAGGAAAAAAGAATCCTTGATCTCCCGGGAAAGTGCTGGGAGGTCAAATTCCTCGATGGCCATCTCTACTTTACCTGCATCTATCTTGTTGACATTAATAGCATCATTGATCAGGCCAAGAAGATGATTGGCATGGTTTTTCACCAGGGTAAGCTGTCTTCTCTGCTCCTGGTTAATCTCCCCGGATATCTCTTTTAACATGATATCGGAAAATCCGATGATAAAACTAAGCGGTGTCCTAAGTTCATGGCTCATGGAGGCAATAAACATGGATTTTAAGCGGTCAAGCTCCTTGAGTTTAAGGTTGGCATTTTGCAGCTCTTCGGTGCGTTGGGCTACCTTATCTTCTAATTGGTCATGCGCTTCTTGGAGGACTTTTTCCGCTTTCTTGCGCTTGGTGATATCCTGAAAGACACAGTATGTTTGTTTGAAACTGCCATCAGGATTATAGCCGATATACCCCTCAAAGGAAATGTCTAAATAATGTCCATCTTTGTGACGTATTTTAAATTGCACATCATGTACATATCCGCACCGTTTAAATTCAGGAAAGCTTTTCTCAAAATATTCTTTCCAATTCGGATGTAAAAAGTCCGCATATCTTTTACCTATAACCTCTTTCCTGTCATAGCCAAGAGTTTTTAGCCACGCTGGATTCACATCTCTAAAACTGCCATCCTTATTTAAGGATTGATAAGATAAGGGGGCGTTATCGTAAAGTGCCCGGTATTTTTCCTCGCTTTCTTGAAGTGCCTCCTCTGCTTTCTTTTGCTCGGTGATATCTCTTGCTATAGCCCACATGCCTACCGGTTTTCCCTGTTCACTTCTAATCATCCATACTCTAATTGATGCCGGAAATACTGCCCCATTCTTTTTAATAAATTCTAACTCCCTTTCGTCAGAATATCCTCTTAGCATTAACTGATTACTAATGATATCGTTTTGCCATTTCTCAGGGAGTAGTTTTTTGTAAGTAAATCTCCTTATTTCATCTATTCTGTAACCAAGCATATCTAAGAAAGCCTGATTCGCATTAAGAAGATTACCTTCCATATCAGAAAAGGCAATTCCATCTTTGCTTGACTCAAACAAGTAGCGGTATTTTTCTTCTGATTTTTTGAGGGCTTCCTCTGCCTGCTTGCGTTCGGTGATATCATCATAAACTGCCGCAATTTCACCAGAGGGTAACTTATAAATATAATTCTCTCTCCAACCAGTAATCCTTTTATCCTTGTAAAAGGAGATAGGATATTTTTGGGACTTCCCGGATTTGTATACCTCTTGAAAGATTTGGAAAAGGCCAAAATCCTTTACTCCGGAGAATACTTGTAGAATGCTTTTTCCGATGATATCGTCTTTCTTAACTTTTTCAATCTTTTCTGCAGCATGGTTAAAATCTTTAAATATAAAATCCCGACCATTATCTTTTGCTTCATATATTGCCACTCCACTGCTCATATGATTAAACAGCTCTCTAAGCCTGTTCTCGCTTTCCTGTATAGCTTGTTCTGTTTGTTTGAGCTTGGTTATATCTTTGAACATTCCTTTTTCCCGTTCTTCCTGTAAAATTTTCAATTCTTTTAATAATTCTGCTTTGGTATTGTCCTTATTTTTCATCTTTCTCATCTCCAATATATTTTACTGGTAAAGTACGATATATACAGATTAAGATCCTAAATTGAAAAATATTTTATTTTAATTTAACAGTATCGATATTTATTAAAGTATAGGGCCTAAAAAGTCTTATATACTCCTTCTTTAATGTTCGGTAAAAATTCAGAAAATCCTTCTTTTTTATAAAATATATAAAAAAAGAAAAAGCCCTTTAGTAAAATGCCAAAGGACTGGGAATTGACAAGCTCCCCCTATTGGAAAGCTTTAGAACTTTTAAGGGAAATATTACAACTGAAAGTATTAGATTAAATCAGATGATTCTTCAATATTAAAGTAATATCTAAAGATTATAATTTTAAAATATTGGAGAAAAATAGCCCTTCGGCAAAAAGCTAAAGGGTTGGAAATAGGCAAGCTCCCCAGACAGGACGAGTTTCGCAACTTTTGTATGAGTGAGGAGACGGAAAAAGTGTTTCATAGGTTGGAAGAATTATTTGGGATTTGTTAAAAATTTACAAGTAAAAAATAAAAAGATTGATTCTCGACTACGTAGTTATTGTATATTAAAAAGAGAGAATAACTTTTTTGCATAAGGTACTTTTCATTATTATACAGTACAGGGTATATTCGTTTTTTTAAATATTTATTTATTATATCTCAATAGATGGATTAAAATACTCTTTGGCGTGGCTTAAATAAGTATTTTATCTTTTAAGTTATCTCCGTACTTGTATAGCTTTTTTAATTGAATATGATTTGTTAGACTCTGTAGCTTTTTTCTACTTGAAGGAAAATAAATATTATATTTTTCGATATAATCATAAAAAAAGGGAGCGTAATTTTGGCAAATCGCACTCCCTTTTGTATTTATAATTATAACATTAAAAAAAGAAATATCGAGAGAAAATAACAATATTTTTTGTCTTATTTCTTATAAATTTTTAATATTGCTTTAAAGTAACTCATACTTTTTCCGACCAACTAAATTCTTCTTTTTCTAATTTCTTCCTGTCTTGATATATTTTCCGATAATTACCTTCTTTGACCGCTTTAATACTATTTTTATCAACAAAAGTAAATTTAAATTTAATTTCTTCGAGTAATATTACCAGCTCGTCAACTTCGCCACTCTTTAAATCATAACAATAAAATCTCAACTTTTCTTCTTCTCTTGTTTAAATGGGGGCACATCCTATTTTTTCTATTCTATAGTTTAATTTTCCTTTTTACAAGGCCTTCCTATTAGAACATCTATCTATTATAGTAATACCTAAAGCTTCAATCATCCGGTTAAGAAATCCTTCAGACCCTACAAGTTGTCCGCTAAAAATTACCGAATTATCAACCTGGCACATCTTCCCCTATTTATTTAATTTAAAAACAAAAATATTAATTGTCTAAAAAAATGGCATGTGCTCTCCATTTATTCCAAAGAAAATAGTTGTCTGTCCCTCTTATTCTTCCCCTGCAAAGAGCTACATTTTTTTATATTTTTATTACTTCCTATAGGGTCACAATGAATTGTACCCTCTACTTATGGATTCCGCGTCAAGTGTTGGAACGAACCCCGCGGGGTAATGCTTCATAGGGCAGGCAAAAACAATATTTTCTTCTTTACCTACCACCGCCTAAGGCGGTGGTAGGTTGCTTCTCTTTCCTTTTACCTTATTTTATATGCACGGCTACAGTAATAGTACCTTCTTTACCGGGAGCTAAAGCGCCTATATTCCATTGGTTATTTTTTAAAATGTAACTAACAATATATTTTAAATAGGTGTCCCTATTTAATCTTATCCGGTTAAGATAAGGGGGCTTGAATTTTTCAAGCCCCCTTACGTTCACGTAGCCTTTTTTAATGTGACTATTGACTGTCGCTCCAGGGGTAGAAGCACACGTTGGAAGAGACCCTATCTCCGGTTCCAGCCGCAATGATATTTTCACATGGGTCAAGTTCGCCTCCTCTCGGCCCACTGGCATTACCCCACCAGTTTTCAGTGGCATCGAAAGTTGCGGAATTTACGGAATTGTCTATTCCATATTCTATATTTTCGACAATATTGTTATAGTGAGCAACAACTGATTGAGCCCATGCCTCACTTTCTGAATTATTGGTTTTAATACCATAATCGCAATTAGTTATAGTGTTTCCGGTAATCGTAACATCGGCATTTTCGTAGAGATCGATTCCCATATCAAAGTTATTAATTGAGTTATCGGTTATGTTGGCTGTTGGATCTTCCACAAAACTACCGGACCAGGCGCCACCGACCCATATACCTTCACCGTAGTCAGCAATAAAGTCAATGATAATGTTTCAATCCTTGTTTTTATGGATGTTCCTCTTCAACTAGAATCGGGGTACTTACCAAACCTTTGTTAAATAAGTTTCAATCCTTGTTTTTATGGATGTTCCTCTTCAACCAGGGTTCTTTTCATCCCAACTGAGTTCAGTTGGGATGTTTCAATCCTTGTTTTTATGGATGTTCCTCTTCAACTGAATAGTCAATTTCCCTTGCATTATAAGCTACTGTGTTTCAATCCTTGTTTTTATGGATGTTCCTCTTCAACGTTAAAAAATCCAATTTACCGGGGGAATGTATCTTAGTTTCAATCCTTGTTTTTATGGATGTTCCTCTTCAACCCCAGGAAATTCCTCCGGATGTGTCCGGGGATTGATGTTTCAATCCTTGTTTTTATGGATGTTCCTCTTCAACTTTAATAGGTAC
>Ga0207996_1002717_pt1 | contig 10328 bp, 12 predicted proteins | sample AntAceMetag02UKG_FD_184773 | JGI IMG/M metagenome (GOLD analysis project Ga0207996, IMG submission 184773) | Saline lake microbial communities from Ace Lake, Antarctica - Antarctic Ace Lake Metagenome 02UKG (SPAdes) (version 2) | ecosystem: Environmental > Aquatic > Non-marine Saline and... | reverse complement strand
ACCGACTACAATATCCTGATCTCCATCGTCGTCAAGGTCGCAAAATACCGGGTAAGCATACAATCCCACGTCTCCAATAATGATAATATTGCTCTCTGAAAACTGAGCTGATTCAGGAGTTCCTGTATTCAAATATATCTTTACTCCCCCATCTTCACTGAAACCGACCACCATATCCAGATCATTATCATCGTCCACATCTGCAAGATCGGGAACCGGATTCTGCCCTGCATTCAAGCCAGCGAAAAAACCACTTACTTTTTGAAAAATCGGCAAATACATTGTTCCGATATTCTCAAAGAAATTCAGCCCGGTATAGCCGCCTGTAATAAAATCGAGATCTCCGTCATTATCAAGGTCTGCACACACTCCCATCTCTGCATCGAGGGGAGAAATGCCGGTAAAAATTTCAAAACCCGGCGCAAAGATTGGATTAGTAGGTGTTCCTAAATTCTCTATATAAACAGGAACATCATTCAGATTACCTAATATCATATCCTGGTCACCATCTCCATCCAGGTCTGCAAAACGAGGTTGGGAAAAAGGCAAACTCGGCACACCGCTCGAGTTGAACATATCATCATTCTGCTGCCAGGGCTGAGCGTTAAGTGAAAATGAAAATAGAACTAACACTAAAAAAATGATAAATTTTTTTTTCATAAGAATTTATCCTAAATTAAAAATCTTTGTAATGATCACGGTCCTTCATACTCCACAACTCTCTTGCAAAAATCGTATAGATCGATCTTATCTTCATCAAAGAAACTGAGATTTTGATAGATGTGATATATCTCTGCTGGAATAATACCCGGATAAACACTGAAATTGTAAAATACATAAAGAAAGAGCCGCCAGGGATTATCTGCTGCAAAACTGATAACTTCGTCGGTATAGAAATAGAAAAACACCGAAGGCATATATGCCTGCTCTGTGGGTGGCCAATATATCGACAAGCCGCCGGCATCCTCCCATACTTCACCGCTTACCTTGTAGAGTACTGCATCTTCTATCGCATCCATGATGACTTGCGCTTTGGGCTGGATCACCTCAAAAGCAACGGAATCCAGGATCGTATTGCAAAAATCTGCAAGTGCATCCTCAACTGCCGGTATCTTGTCCAGTTGAATAGTCGAAAGCGTTAACACAGTATCTGCTGTATGGATATCATAATAGAAATCACATATCTCTTTGCCGAGATTTTCTGCTGAGATGGTTGGATCATCGGTGATGGTCTGAAGTATCTGAGTAAAAGCCCAGGTCGTGCCGAGATTCTCAGAGCCAACCACAATATCGATTGGCACTTCCAGAAGTTCGTGCATTACCTCGATCGTCTGCATCGAGCAAGCATTGAGTGCGAGCAGGTCAAAATGTACACTCGAATTTTTTAGAGCACTTACCACTCCTTTGATCGTCATAAAATCACCATCGCTGGTTTCATCTATCATCATTCCCTGCCAACCATACCCGTGGTCTGCGAGCATCAGCGCATAATGATCAGCAGGATAGTTGGCAGCAGTCCATGTAATAAAAGATTCTAAGGTCTCGGGATCGGACGTATCCACTTCTCTACCACCCTGACCATCTCCCCAATCTGCAATTGCATTTGCAGGTGTGGGCTCCATGCCGGATGTGTAATAAAATCTCTCGGCAATTTCCCATCCGCCGAAATCATCCATGTGCGGATAGCGGTCGAACTGGATTATGATATTTACGTCGTCCGTGCTCCCCACTCCTGCCGCTATGATATTATAGAATGCTGCGATAAAGTCTTGCTGCATGCTGACTTCGTCTCCGTCCAGATACCACATGAAAGTCCATGTTTTTTTGTTGAGGTCTGTATTAGTGAGTTTACAGCATCCGAATAATGTGAGTGAAAGTAACAAAAAAATAATAATATTCTTTTTCATTTTGTCTCCTTTTAAAAAGTTGCGATTTTTAATGTAATGTAGAGATTTAGTTGTCAAGTTGTTTGGATAGAGGTGCGAATATTAGATTATTACATTTAATAAATGACTGGCCTTTCCTATTACACTATCCTCTCATCAATCCTTCTGACCACACTGTATGTGTAGGGAATAAAGTACTTCTCCCAAAAACTGCTTCCTAAAATATTGAAAGATTCATAATCCACACCGCAAAAAGAATACTCATTGTCGAGAAGCCATCGTTGTATCGCATCCAATAAAAGAGTTCCAATATGTGATCTCCTGTAATTCTCTTTCACATACGCACCGGTAATATTCATCATCTTCTCATATTCTGAAATAAATGACTCTGCATTTGGTTGAATTCTCATATACCCAATGGGCTTTTCGTGAGAATATGCCGCCCACAAATGATGATCTTCTTTTTCCATCCATTCGGTTAAATCTTTGAGCGGATCTTCTGGTCGGTTGGGCATGAATAGCGGTGACGTTCTATAGTATGCGTTATGTTCTTTGTGAATTTCAATCAGGGAAGGAATACCAGTCCTGTCAGCTTTTATCACGCGAACAATTGGTTCTCCTTTGAATATTGGTGTTGACTCCCGAATTGCATCGATACATCGCAGACCGAATCCCAAACGGAACCATGTAGTGATGACGCTTTCATCGTGTGTAAAGAGTGTGATCGCATGAGTAAATTGGGATTTACCCACCCACAAATCAGCTGCCTGCTGATACATTTTTTGATAGATCTGCGTTCCGTACTTTCCGGATGTTCCGTGCCCATACACAGGACAGTATATTCCTTTGCACTTCCCAAAAAATTCTTCCACCTCGAATCCTGCAAGGAAACCAACGACCTCATCACCATTGAGTGCAACCACTCCCGAACCTTTTGAGAACAGGTTTGTAATCTTCTTTCTCAGCATAGTTGTGAAATCAAATAAAGGTAGGCATGACACTGATTTTCTTTCTTGGTGATATGCCTTGATTACCAGGTTTACTGCATTATCTACATATTTGTTATGTATCGGGTCACATTTGATATTCATAAAAAGTGCATGAGATTGTAAGGTTTTTCTGTCAATATATTACCAATATCCCGACGTATGGGCTTGAAATTATTTGACACTATTATATTGTTATTTTTTTATATTCATAATATGTGCTAAATCATGAAGAATAAAACAAAATATTGTTCAATCATTTAAATATTAAATAATTCTAATAAATTTATAAGGAAGAGGTGAACATGAACTCCGATGTCCTTAAATTCATCATCGCCCTCATCGGTTTTGTCCTCGTGTGCTACGGGTATAGAGGACTGACCACCGGAGTCGTAAAAATCAAAGGTGCTTTCAAGATTTCAAAAGAAGAGAAGCCGACAGTCTACTGGATTAATGTGTGCGTGTATCTTGTGGTAGGTGTAGTCGGAATAATCTTCGGGCTTGTCTCCGCCTAAACTGTTCCATAATCATTCATAATTGAAACACAAAACCGGAGTATCTTCATGAGCCAGACAACAAACCCACACAAACTTCTTAGCAGGGATTTCATAGCAGTCAACATAATGATCTTCCTTGCCTATATGAATCTTGCAGTATTTTTCACGTTTGCCCCCTATCTTGCTTCAAAGGGATTCAGCCAGGGATTGATTGGCATTATTATCAGCGTATTCTCTTTAAGCGGATTAGTACTCAGACCTCTAATCAGTCCTTTTCTTTTTCCTTCGAATGCACGTAAATGGATAGCAATAAGCACGATTGTGGATACAGGAGCTCTCTTTGCATATCTGCTTGCAGGCACACTCTGGCCGCTTCTTATTTTACGGTTTGTTCATGGTGCTGCGTATGTCTGCATGGCTGCGTCGAAGATGGCGCTCATTATTGCGTTCATCCCACCTAAAAAAGCAAGTCTGGCATTCAGCATCACATCTGCGAGCATGCTTCTGCCTATGGCAATTGTGCCGCCTTTGCTTGGACCGCTTACCACGCTTCTCGGTGGGTTTGACAAAGTACTTGCAGCCACGGGGCTCCTGATGCTGGTTATATTTCCGCTTCTTCTGCTGATTCGTCCACGGGATGCGGAGGGCAACGAAATGAAGATCAAAAACAAGCACATTTCACACAGCGAATTTTTTAAAGATCTCTCGACTCCGAAACTCCTTGTAGTGTTGGTTATAATCCTGGTTCTCTTTATTTGTATTGCAGCATCCTTTGTGTATTGCGCACAGTTTGGAGCATCGATAGGCATTGCAAATCCGGGGCTGTTCTTCACTATTGCCATTGTCACGATGATACTCGTACGTCTGGTTGGAGGTCAGTTCATGGACAGGTTCAAAGCTGCGCGTTTGATCGGCTGGTCATTGGCTGTATTAGTTTTTTCGTACACAGCTCTTGCACTAACGCGGGGACCGTTACTCTTTTATGCTATGGCTCCGATCTGCGGATTTTGCTGGGGAGTGGCTCATCCGATTTTGCATGCCGTTCTTTTCCGCATGTCCACGCCGAGGCTTCAATCATTGAACCAGAATTTCGGCACTGAAATGGTTGATGGAGGTTTTTTTCTTGGTCCCATGATTGGTGGAGCTATCATCGGAACTGGTGATTTCCGGTTGTTCTTCATCTTCTGCGCGGTCATCACAGGGCTTTCATTTTTAGGATTTTTACTCGTGTTACCTGCACTTCGCAAGCATGGGCACATGGAAGTAACTGTATCCGGAAGCAAAGGATAAACAAGAAATTATTGACAACAACCTTTGCGATCTGCTCTACATAAATTTATGAAATTTTATCAAAGCATTTTAAAAAACGATCTCGTGAACCTTATCTTCACTTATTCTGATGAAGGGCTGCACACCATACAGTTCAATGGCAAAAATGAGGATGTGATCTTCGAGCTTTCTGAGAATAATGAATATCTGAATCAATTAAAAGAATATTTACTTGGGAAAAGAAAATCCTTTGATCTTCCGCTTGTGCTTGTGGGAACTCCTTTTCAAATGAAAGTATGGGAGTACATCCAAAATATTCCGTATGGAAAAACACAGACTTACAATGAAGTTGCTCGAGGGATAGGTCATCCACGATCAGCAAGAGCTGTGGGAAATGCCCTGCATACAAATCCAATCTCAATAATCATTCCCTGCCATCGCGTTGTTCGTTCTGACGGCACACTTGGCGGTTTTGGGGGCGGGATCGATGTGAAGCAGAAACTTTTGGATTTCGAAAAAGAGCACGCATGATAAAAAGAAAGAAAACCCGGCAAATTGCAATTGGGAATGTGCTCATCGGGGGTAACGCAACAATTTCTGTGCAGTCGATGACCAATACCGATACCCGGGACGCTGAGAAGACTCTCGAGCAGATACAACAATGCACAGCTCACGGATGTGATATAATTCGAATCGCAATACCTGATGAAAAAGCTGTTCAGGCACTGCCCGAAATTCTTCATAATTCCCCTATTCCAGTCATTGGAGATATTCACTTCAATCATGAACTGGCGATAAAAGCAATTGAGAGTGGTGTACATGGCATCCGCATAAATCCGGGTAATATCGGCAGTTCAGAAAAGATCAAAAAAGTTATCGATGCAGCGAAGCAGGCACATATTCCCATTCGTATCGGCGTGAATGCGGGATCGCTGGAAAAAGATATAAAAGAAATATATGGAGTGACTGCGGACGCACTTGTGGAGAGTGCGCTCAGGCATGTACGCTATTTTGAATCACAAAATTTTTACGACATCAAACTTTCTTTAAAAGCTTCATCAGTTCCTTTAACGATTAAGTCATACAGGAAGATTAGCGAAAAATGCAACTTTCCGCTGCATGTTGGTGTCACAGAAGCCGGTACAGCTTTCTCAGGCACCATTCGCTCCTCAATTGGCATCGGAACTCTCCTTGCAGAAGGAATTGGCGATACGATACGTGTATCGCTTGCTGATGATCCTGTTGAGGAAGTGAAAGTCGGACTGGAAATACTTCGAGCAATCGACCTCAGAAAGGGTCCACATATCATTGTATGCCCCACCTGCGGAAGAACTGAGATCGACATTATCAGCATTGCAAAAAAAGTGGAAGATGAAGTACGGAAATTGCAGATCGATAAAAATATTTCCATTGCAGTGATGGGCTGTGTGGTCAATGGTCCGGGTGAAGCAGAAGAAGCAGATGTCGGCATTGCCGGGGGAAAAGGACACGCAGTTCTCTTCAAAAAAGGAAAGATCATAAGAAAAATTCCCGAGCAACAAATCATATCCGAATTGCTCAAAGAACTACAAACACTATTGTAATTCCTGTATGGAAACCATCTACTCTGTTATTGATGTAGGCACCAATTCGATCCTGCTACTCATTGCTGAAAAAGCAGAAAATTCATGGAACGTTCTTCATCGGGATGCACAGACTTCCTCACTTGGAAAGGGCATGAAAGATGGTTTTTTTACACAAGATGGGATCGTAAGATCGCAAGCAATTCTCAAGGATTTCATCAATACATCAGAACAATATCATTCAGACAAAATTATCATCACCGGCACTTCTGCTTCCCGAGAAGCAAAAAATATTTCACAAATAAGTAATTTGTTGAAAAGATATTTGTGAGTGATTATGGATTGCAGTTTGTTTTTTTGTAGGATATTGAAAAATTCTAAGAATTTTACATTTAATAATAGTAATAGACTCGCCTGAAGGTGTGAGCAGTAAGAACTCTAGTTCGTAAAGAAATCAAAGAAGTTGAGTAATGAACTGGTGGATGTTTTGTAAATTTCCGTATATTTGCAACGCGTGCAGGTGACTGTCGTAAATTTCTTGGTTTGAATATTGAATAAATTTGTAAAAGTGCCACCGGTTGCCTGAAACTGGTCGGTTTCATACTCCGTATTTTTACACTTCGGACAAACCCATTTGCTTTGCATCGTCACTTCATAATACTTTATTAACTTTATATAATTTTCAGTCAATAGCAAACAGCCCAGGCAGAGGGGAGGCCACCTGGGCTGAGGAGGTCTTTAAAGCGATATAGCTACCGCTTTAGGGGGAAAACTTTATGTAAAATAAATTAATCAGATTTTTCTTTTTTTACAGGTTCAGCTTCCTTTTCAGTTTCAGGCTCGATTTTCTCTTCTTCTTGAGGTTTCTCTTCTACGATTTCTACTTCAGTTTCAACAGGAGCTTCTTCTGCAACTTCCTCATTCAAGGCTTCTTCCACTTCTTCTTTTGCTTCTTCGAGATCTTCATGTTTCTCTTCAATCTCAGGTTCGACAGTTTTCGCTATTTTTTCTTCTTTAATTTCCGGTTCAACGACAACTTCTTCTACCACTTCTTTGACTTCTTCTTTTTTCGTAGGTTTAGCTTTTGGCTTCTCTACTTTTATCTTATCTACAGGAGGTTTCTTTGCCGATTTTGATTTTGTCTTTTTCTTCTCAGCGACCTCTTCTCCTACGAATTCGACAATAGCTGTGGGAGCTGCGTCACCAATACGAAAACCTGTTTTAATTACTCGAGTATAGCCGCCGTTTCTGCTTTTATATTGTGGAGCAATTTCATCAAAGAGTTTTTTTACCAAGTCTCTGTTTTTTAAAATTTTATATGCCTGTCTGCGTGAATGAACTGAATCCTTTTTTCCATAAGTGATCAATTTCTCTGCAAGACGTCCGGTTTCTTTTGCCCGACGAAATGTTGTTTCAATTCTCTCATGCTGCAACAGTGCTTTTACGAGATTATTCAAAAGAGCTTTTTTAGGGCCTAATAGTCTGCCAAATGATGTTGTACCTTTTCTTTGATGTCTCATTTTTGGTCCTCAATTTTTTTAAGAGTATCAAGTTGGTCATCTATTTTTTCAATATCCATTCCAAGTTTCAATCCATAGCGGTCAAGTACAGTTTTGACTTCATCAAGAGATTTTTTGCCAAAGTTTCGTAAGCGAAGAAGCTGATTTTCTGATCTGGCAACCAGTTCTTTTACGAATTCGATCTTGGAAGCTGCAAGACAATTGCTGCATCGGACACTCAATTCAAGTTCAGTAACCTTCATTTTCATAAGTTTTTGAAGGTTTTTCAGTTCAGGATCGATCTTTTCTCTCTTGATATATTTTGGCTCTTCTTTGAATTGAATAATTGCCTGGAAACAATCTTTTAATATCTTTGCCGAAAGACTGAGCGCATCTTCCGGGACTATACTTCCATCAGTCCACATTTCTAGGATGATCTTATCATAATCTATCTTTTCATCAACCCGTTCTCTACCGATATTAAAATTAACCTTTCGGATCGGGGAATAGATCGAATCAATTGGAATGACCCCTATCTGTGTTTCTGTAGTATCATGTTCATTTTCACGAACATATCCGATACCGTTATTAGCCCAGAGCTCCATATGAAATTCGACATCATCAACCAACTCAAGGAGATACAGATCTTTATTTATGACCTCAACGTCCTTTGGAGCGGAGATCTGTCCCGCAGTGATCTTGCCGGGACCTTTTACAGAAAGTTCGAGCTTTTCTTCTTTATTGCTGCTGATCTTTAGTACAAGATTTTTCAGGTTGAGAATAAGTTCGATATAGTCCTCACGCGAACCAGGAATCGCAGCATATTGATGCTGAAGTCCATGCACCTTCACAAAACGGACTGCTCCACCCTGTATTGAAGACAAAAGCACTCGACGGAAAGAATTCGCAACCGTTGTACCGAATCCTTGTTCGAATGGACCGATAGTGAATTTGCCATACGTATCAGAGTAGGTCTTTTCGTCCTTCTTAATATATGTAGGCAATTGGATTGGTTCTAAATCAACCATGTGTTACTCCTATTATTTATTTAGAGTAGAATTCAATAATTAATCTATGATCAATATCCTGTGGAAGCTGGTCAGCTGCTGGGAGAGCTTTCACATAACCAGAGAACTCTTCGGGATGTACTTCAAGCCAGTTGAATTGATCAAGTGACTTATGTGCTTCCATAGCCTCGTGGATATTGGGTATTTGTCTGCTTTTACTTTTAATTTCTATCTTTTGTCCGGGTGCAACGAGAAATGATGGGATATCAACTTTTTTACCGTCAACAAGAACATGTCCATGATTGACAAGCTGACGAGCAGCATTTCGCGAGGTTGCATACCCCATTCTGTAGATAGTATTATCTAAACGAATTTCGAGAAGTCTCAAAAGATTTTCGCCGGTAACACCCTTCATTTTTGATGCTTTCTTGAAATAGTTTTTGAACTGTTTTTCAAGAAGACCATACGTTCTCTTTGCTTTTTGCTTTTCGCGAAGATGGATTGCATAGTCACTTAGCTTTGCACGATATCTTCTTTTGGTCTCTCCGGGAGGAGTATTTCTGCGTTCAATACTGCATTTTTGAGTGTAACAACGTGCACCTTTTAAAAAAAGCTTAACGCCTTCTCTTCTACATAATTTACATTTTGAGCCTAAAAATCTAGCCATTCTGAATCCTCTTATATTCTTCTTCGTTTGGGTGGGCGACAGCCATTATGAGGAATGGGAGTCGTATCAAGAATTGATAATACATTCAAACCTTCTCCTTGAAGCGAACGAACTGCAGAATCTCTTCCGGAGCCGGGTCCACTCACCCTCACATGAATATTTCTTAAACCCATGTTCAATACTGTGGATGCGATATCCTTTGCAGTCTGTTGAGCTGCATAGGAAGTGCTTTTCTTTGAATTTTTGAATCCATTTTTGCCACAACTTGACCAGGCGATCACATTACCTTTTCTATCAGTAATTGTGATAATAGTATTATTAAAAGTTGCCTGGATATGAGCTACACCGTCTGTCTCTTGGAGACGGACTTTCTTTTTTCTTACTGTTTTTTTCTGTGTGCTTTTTACTGCCATCTTTTCTCCTGCTACTTCCTGCCTACTCGGCTGCTTCGTGGTCCCTTTCTTGTACGGGCATTTGAATGTGTGCTCTGTCCGTGAACAGGAAGACCGATACGATGACGCAAACCACGATAGCAACCAATCTCCATAAGACGCTTGATATTCATGGTTCTTTCTTTGCGCAGATCACCTTCGATCACATAACTATCTCGGATGATATCACGCAATTTAATGATTTCCTGGTCAGTAAGATCTTTTACTTTTTTATTATTATCGACACCGGCATTTTCCAGTATCGCATTCGAGGTTGAGCGACCTATACCAAAAATATACGTCAAGCCAATCTCAATTCGCTTTTCATTCGGTAAATCAACACCTGCTATTCTTGCCAAAGTGCCTCCTAATTAGCCTTGTCTCTGTTTATGTTTTGGATTTGATGAACAAATTACATATATGCGCCCTTTGCGCTTTACAATCTTACAATCTTTACAAAGTTTCTTTACTGATGCTCGAACTTTCATAAAAAATTCCTTTTATTTATTTATAACGATAAACGA
>Ga0207996_1002716_pt1 | contig 10329 bp, 10 predicted proteins | sample AntAceMetag02UKG_FD_184773 | JGI IMG/M metagenome (GOLD analysis project Ga0207996, IMG submission 184773) | Saline lake microbial communities from Ace Lake, Antarctica - Antarctic Ace Lake Metagenome 02UKG (SPAdes) (version 2) | ecosystem: Environmental > Aquatic > Non-marine Saline and... | reverse complement strand
TGAATAAAGGAATGAGGAATAAACTCGATTCATTATAAAAATAACTACACAAAGGATGCCTGAGCTGCATTGGCTGTTAATAGTTCTTTATTAACTTACATTATTGTGAATGTATTCTCTTAAAGCTGAATTCATAAGAGTTTGGTAGCCAACTTTTTGCTCTCCTGCCTTTTTTTTAAAGTAGAGAATGACATCATCATCAAGACGAATTGTTGTAGGTTTCTTATGTGGATTATAAAACCTGCCTCTTATCAAAGTAAAAACCTGGCGTAAGAGATAGTAAGCGGTATAACTCTATATAATGTATCGATATGATTCGACAAGGTTAGAAGGGATGAAGTTGCAGGCAACTTCATCTTGGCAGTTCAAATCTGCCACTGACCAAATACAACTACTTGTATAGTAAACATATAGATCTATTCCTTAGTAAGTGGGAATGGCTTTTTACCGAATTGTTTTGAAATAAGCCTGCTACGATTATTTTCCCAGTTAAAATCCTATTATATTATTCCTTTACCTACAAACAGTTTTCGCCCAAACTATCCACGAAAATATATATCCATATATGTTATATACCTGGTACCATTATATTATCTAAAACAATTATACCGAGTGTTATGATAATTATTTTTACTAACTATACACAGTATGTTTACTGTGGTGTGTTATAATAAAGGAATTAAACTTACTTAAAAACATTTTATACTTACTTTACATCAGGTTATGCTTGATGTATATTTACTGTAGAGGTGTAAATTGAAATTCGCAAAGGAAATTATTAATACCATTAAAGAATTTATAATTGATAAAATTGAAGAACATCCAAATGATATAGCTTCAGTTGTTATAGAACATTTTGGAATAACGAAACCAACTGTTTCAAAATATATTAATAATTTAATTGGAGATGGTATTATAATTAGAACTGGTAAAGGACGATATCCGAAATATCAGCTGAAAAAGGTAAAGATAGAAATAAGAAAACAAATTTCAGACTTTCTTGAAGAAGATGTTATTTGGAGAAAAGAGATTTCTTCCAAGGTTAAATATTTGCCAAATAATGTTAGATTAATTTGTCAATATGGTTTTACTGAAATGGTAAATAATGTCATTGATCATTCAGAGGGAGAACAGCTTACTATTACTGTATTGATTGATGCTAAAAATGTAGAATTTATGATTAAAGATGATGGTGTAGGGATTTTTAATAAAATACAGAAAGATCTTAAGCTTGATGATCCCAAGCACGCAATTCTTGAATTAGCAAAAGGAAAATTTACTTCTGATCCAGAAAATCATACAGGTGAAGGGATTTTTTTCTCTTCAAGAATGTTTGATTTATTTGTAATAATTTCACGAGAACTTAGTTTTGTTGGTAACGCAGGTTCTCGTGATTGGTTGTTTGAGGATAGCAAATTAGATAATGAGGGGACTTTAGTTTTTATGAAAATATCAAAAACATCAACATTAGACATGGAGAGTATATTTAATGAATATGCTGATCCAGATAAAGTTCCTGGATTCCATCGAACTGTTATACCAGTTAAGCTTATGGAGTATGAAGGGGAGTCTTTGTTATCAAGATCACAAGCGAAGAGATTGATACAAAGATTTGATTACTTTTTAGAAGTAATTTTAGATTTTGAAGGAGTTAACTTTATTGGACAGGCTTTTGCAGATCAGATATTTAGGGTTTTTGTTAATGCATATCCAAATGTAAATTTAGTAGCAATAAATACTATTGATGAAGTTCAAAATATGATTAATTATGTCAATTCCAATTAAGTGAGGCTTTTTCAAAATTATAAATCACTATTAGTTAAACATATTTTATCCTGGATATATTCAATTCTTCTAAAATCGGCATCGCTTGGAGTTGTGTCAGCTATTCCAAAAATCAATCTATCATAGGGTTTGCAGTATTCAAGTAGTTTGTTTTTTTCACAAAAACAGCTGCTGGCCATAGATAGCCAGGGGCTTATGTATTCTGAGATTAGGGTAAATGATTTCCTAAAATACTATTAAAGCTTTTATCACTCCATCTTGATAATCGGCAACTAATTCAAAGGCTTCCTGAGTCTGGTGCAATGGAAAACGGTGAGTGGCCATATAACCTGGATTAATAAGTCCTCCAGCTACTAAATCTAAAACTTTTTGTTCTGATTTGTTTTGCCTACGCACCTGCTTAATGGTTAATTCCTTTCTTCGGACCTTGTGAGCATTAAAACTAAAGCGGTCAAATTCAGGTATTCCGACAATTATTATTTCTCCTCCCGGCTTAACCAATTCAACAGCCTGATCCAGTGCTTCCTGTTGACTGCAGCATTCAAAAACTACATCAAGAAGATCGGGTACTTGTGATGAGATTTCGGAAATGCAGTCAACTTTCTGCGGGTTACCAACCCAACTTGCTCCCTGGCTTAGGGCAATATCGCAACGGTAATCTAAAATATCAGTCATAAAAACTTTTCCTGGATTTTTCAATAGAGAGGTGTTTAATACTGATAAACCAATTGGACCCGACCCTAAAATTCCAATGCTGGAATCTTCCATATTGCTTACTTTATCAGAAGCATAACAACCTATTGTTAGCGGTTCACAAATTGCTGCTGCTTCCTGATTTATAGAAGGGGGTAACCGGTAGCAGGTATGTACCGGCATTACGATATATTCTTTCAGACATCCATCCATTTGACCGGGACAACCCAGAAATTTTTGATGTAAGCAGGTATTATAACGACCTTTCAGGCATTGTTCACATGTTCCGCAATAGATAGTAGGGTCAATTGCAACCCTGTCTCCTGTTTTGAATCCCAGACAACTATGGCCCAAGTCAACAATTGTTGCGGAAAATTCATGTCCAACGGTAAAGGGGTATTCAACTATCTGATTACCGATTCTTCCGGTTGTATAATAATGAACATCACTGCCGCAAATACCGACGACATCAACCTTCAGTAATACATCAGTGGCGTTTATAATTTCGGGTATAGATTCTTCAACTATCTCTATTTTTCTTATTCCAGTAAGTTTTACTGCTTGCATCATATTCATGTCAGTTCTCCATTAATCAAATAATAGGTGAGGATTTAGAATTTTTTTTGGATCCAGTGATTCCTTCAGCTTTTTCATTGCCAGCAGCTCTTTCGCGGTGTATTGGAGTATCATAAATTTTTTCTTTAAAAATCCAACTCCATGCTCTGCGGCTATACTTCCTTTTAATGTAATTGCTTTTTTTGCAAATATCGTATACACCTCCCAAGCTTTCAATAATTCCTGCTCAGTTTGCGGAAGGATGTTAACATGGACATGACAATCACCCCCATGACCAAAAATACAGTATTGTAATCCTGCTGAATCGAGTTTATTTTGATAAGTGTTTATCATTTCTCTAAATCCATTATAAGGAACAGCAATATCGGTACTTATTTTAGTGAGTGAAGGGATCGTTTTTTTATATTTTGCCATAATACTGTTTATTCTTTCAGGAAGGGCATGACGAAAAGCCTTCATTGCACGCAGATCCTGATTGTTGAACCCAGCCCAGGTTTGTTTAATATCACTATGATGTTTTGTCAGCAGTGTATCAAGCTCTTCGCAGATAGTATCAAATTCGACTTTTTGTGTATAGCCGATCTCCAAATATACCACTTCATCAATAGCTTTCGGTAAAGCGGGCACACCGCTGGCTTCTCCTATCTGGTTTCTGTATTCAAGCAGCATTTCCAGCGAGTGATAATCCATATATTCTATTGCTAAAGGTGATAACCTATCTGATTTTATTACATCCATCATAAACTCTATTGAGTTTGTGCGGGGTATATAGCAGCAAATATAAAGACAGTTTTCGGGAGGTTTAGTAAGTCGAAGGGTAACTTCAGTTATTATTCCAAGGGTTCCTTCACCACCAATGAATAAATCAATGATATCCATATCATTTTTACTATAGTAGCCGGCAACATGCTTAGTTTTCGGGATATTGATTTTTGGTAAGGTGATTTCCTGCCCGTCAATGGACAACTTATTATTAACAGCAAATTCACTTCCGCGCGAAAGCGGTAGAATATTCCCATTTGCCAACACAATGGTTAAACCAGTAACCCAATTTCTTGTTGGGCCATAGAAGTATGAGCGGGATAAGTTGGTTGAAATGAAATCAATGAGGTGGGGATCTATTCTGGTAGGGCTTTCCTTTGGGGCTTCTCTTATTACACTTGCTGCCGGAGTTCCCACTCTTATAATGCTGAACATCATGTTTATCGCTTTTAGTTTTAGTAGTGTGCTGGACGGATCGGTTCAGTTGTACTATTTAAGAAAGGGTGTGTAACATGCCCAAAATCAAATCACCTTTCAGGATTACAAACAAAATCCGTACTTTACGGTTTTTTGCCGAAGAAATGACCCAGCAGAAACTGGCAGAAGTAGTTGGGGTGTCACGCCAGACCATTATCGCTATCGAGGCCGACAAGTACTCGCCATCTCTTGACCTGGCATTTCGTATAGCACAAGCTTTTGATGTAAGCATTGGTGAAGTATTCGAATATAAGTTAAAAGAGGACGGGTGAAGAGGATAAAGGATCTCTTGTATCCTTTGCAAGGCGGTAAGCGCTCAGATTGCAGGGGCGTATATACTCTTCCCGCAGAAAGTTTCCAACAGTAAGTGTAGGTATTGATAGGGTTATAGTTAGTAAATGGCTCCCGTCAGCTTTTGACGAGAGCCACTTTTTAAATTTATCAAGTAGAGGTGATGGTGAAAATAGGCATGAATGGATGAAATCCCCAGTCCCCATGTTTTTCACTGCCGGAATCAGGACCGAAATCAACCACATCGGTATCGGTTGGATCTAAGAAATCTGAATCTGTGGGATCTGTAAAGTACCAGAAGTTGAAGGTATTGGTAACATCGGGAACAGCTGTGATGGTATCTCCAGTGGTAAAGGTGAACGGATCCATGACGGCTCCCAAACCGCCAACAGCAGTGGCTGAATCAATATGTATCGGATTGGTTGAGTTATAGGTTGCCGCATCGGCTGAGCTTCCCCAGAAGGTGCCATCTGCAAAGAGGTCTATAACTGCCTCTGTGCCTGGAACTGATCCTGTAAGATTTCCTGGATGAGCGGGAAGTACATTTGTTGTTCCATCATATACGACACCATCCTCTACAGCCAAAATGAGAAAGTTAGAGTTTCCCGGTTCAACTCCGCGCCGCATCCAGTACCAGCCTGAGGGATAGGCTTTCTCTGTGGGTGAAGCAATCTGGGTATTCTCTAGATGAACCAGTATGTCGCGTTTCCAGAAGTTATGTATGGGATTGAAATAGAGACGGAATGTATAGCTGTCTTCATCACCATCAGTTATGAAATCCAGAGCATAACCATATTCATCTACACCTGCTGGAAAGTGAAAAGCAGCTTCCATCACCATCTCAAGGTAGAGTGGAACAAGATCATAATTATCATATGTGTTTCCATCTACATAGGTTGCGGAATCCAATACAGAGCTGAACGATGAGCCACCATCAATTGTTGCATTGGGAGCAAAATTGATTATTGTGGGGGTTTCCCGCCTGCTGATTCTGTTAATTCCAGGTTTATTACAGCTATTCTGTAGACTGTTGGGGTAATATTGATTTGAGCTTCACTGGAGCTGGAGCTGGAGCTGGAGCTGGGAAAGAATAGTGCACAGGAAATACTGAGTACCAGTATCAGGGCTGTAATGCTTGCTAACAAGGTTTTCTTCATGCTTCCTCCATTTGGTCTGGTGTAAGACTGGAAGTGTAACTGCCAATTGTAATTTGATATATTATGTGTCTGTCTGTGAATCATTGTAACATGTCAGTATCAATTTGGATATGAAAATGGAATAATCGGCAAACTGTATGAATGATTTACGAAATCAAATCTAATTTATAGTTAAGGTTATTGTTACAGCTTCCCCTCGATTTTTACCTGAGAGTCTCGAAGAGTAAGTGTTTTCAGCAAGCGAAGACCCAGCTGGATTGCCTCTTCTGTTGTTGCCTCTTGAGAAAGTGCTTCGCCCGGCTTGAATGCATGCAGTACTTTTTGAATTCCGGTGATACGAAATCCCAATGATTGAAAACTGAGCTTCAGTGCCTTCGCAGTGAATCCCATATCTGCAATATTGTTCTGTTCGCAAATGGCAATAAGAGAGGCATATTTTGGTTTACCGTGTTCGAATTCGCTGATCCAGACTGAACGGTCACTTTTATCAAATGAGCAAAAACAGTAGCAGCGATCAATAAATTTCTTCATATCGGCAGTGATGTTGTAAAAATAGGTTGGTGATCCAATAATTAATGCATCAGCTTCCCGTAATTTGGGATATATTTTCTGCATGTCATCATCTATTACGCAGTAGTTGGTTTTTGCACAGCCTTCACAACCCCTGCAGCCTTCAAATTTCATATCTCCAAGGTAGATTGTTTCGATAGAACAGTTTGATTGTTCCCTGAATGGTTCAAGGGTTTTTTGGACGAGACTTGCAGTATTCCCTTTTTTTCGTTTACTTCCTACGATCCCAATTATATTCATACTCAAATCCTATATGGGTTCTGTGCCCAAAACAGGTTGTGAGGGAATGCTCTCTGTATTCATCATTTCTGATAATCTTTGCAATGAAGAGAGAATCATATTTTTTTCCCAATCGTTAAGCTTATTAAAGCTTTTTGTAAACTCTTCCTGAAATAGTGAAGGATTGGTATCCAGAATTACATTGGCTTTTTCCGTCAAATCTATAAAAACTTTTCGTTTATCTGTTGTGCTTCTGTGGCGAACTGCATATCCCTGCTGCTCCAGCCGGTCAAGAATACTTGTTACGGTAGCCTGGGAAAGGCTTATTTTGCGGGCGATTTTAGAGATTGGTAACCCGGGAGATCTTTTAAACTCTTTCAACACTATTAATTGCGGTCCGGTAAGACCGTATTGCTTAGTGAGACGTTTTGACTGTACATCGATTGCCCGTATGATCTGACGTAATGTACTGACAACGGCATCGGTAGTGTCTTGATAATCTGATGATTGTTCGATTAAATTTTCCATATCTCTCAAGTATGCACTGAATTAATTATTTTGTAAAGAATACTAAATATTATAACACGAAATATTAGTATAATAATATAAAAAAATAGTTTTACAAAGTAAATACGTATATAAAGGTTTTTAAGCTCATTAAAAAATATAAATATTAATTAGTGCACTAACAATATCGCTTTACAATCTTTGATAAATTGTTTAGTATACAAATAGAAAATATATTTAAGGAGTTTTTATTATGAAGAAAATAACAATTTTAACAATTGTTTTGTTACTGGCAACAGGATTTGCACTGTTTGCTCAAGGTGAAGGTGAGGGGGATGTGGAGACCATCGTATTTGGAGATGTTTCCTGGGATAGTGTACAGGTTCATAACCGTATAGCTGCATTCATTATTGAGAATGGAATTGGCGGTTATAAAGCCGAATATATGGCAGGTAATACCCTCCCTATTATTAACGGAGTCATACAGGGTGATATTGATGTAGATATGGAATCATGGCACTCTAACTTCCCTGAAATTTATGCAAAGGGCATCGAGTCTGGTGATATGGTGGATTTAGGAAAGAATATGCCTGATGCTCCGCAGGGATGGTGGATACCCCGCTATCTTGTAGAGGGAGCAGATGCTGTGGCTCCGGATTTGAAGAGTGTAGCTGATTTACCCAAGTATGCTGATCTGTTTACAGATCCTGAAGATCGTTCAAAAGGTATAATATACGGCGGTGTTGCCGGATGGTCACAAATGGAAATATCAGAGAAAATTTTTAGTGAAAATGGTCTTGAAGATACCTTCAATTTACGAATTGCCGGTGCCGACGCAGCTTTGGCAGGTACCATGGTTGGTGCATACATGAAAAAAGAAGCCTGGGTAGGTTACTATTGGGCTCCAACAGCAGTACTGGGGAAACTGGATATGATCAGACTTAAGGGAAGTGAATATGCTCCGGCAGATGTTAATATCCTTGTAACAAAATCAATGCTTGATAGAGCTCCGGATGTTGTGGAATTTTTGAAAAAATACTCAACCACAGTTGATGATAATAATGAATTCCTGGCAATTATGGATGATAACGACTGGGATTCCCAGCAAACGGCAGAGTGGTTTCTTGAAAACAAGGAAGCACTCTGGACCAAATGGGTTAGTGCTGATATTGCAGAAAAGGTAAAAGCGGCACTCTAGGGGAATTTATGACAGAAATTATTACACAGGATGGGTCTGAAAAGACCCGTCCTCTTTCTGATAGTTCACATATAAAAATTGAGAACTTGTCGAAGGTGTTCGGAAGAGATGCCAAGCGTGTTCTTGGGAAATCCTACAGCAATCTTAGTAAAGATGAAATTCAGAAGAAAACAGGCTGTATTATTGCTATGCGAAGTATCGATTTGCAGGTTGAGAAGGGTGAGTTTTTTATCCTTATGGGTTTGTCGGGAAGCGGGAAATCTACATTGATCAGAAATATCATTCGTTTAGTTAACCCTACGTCCGGTAAGATTTATATAGATGATACGGATGTAACGGCAATGACTAGTGAGCAGTTGATGCAGTTCCGCAGGGATACCTTTGGTATGGTGTTTCAACACTATGGACTGCTTCCGCACCTTACCGTACTTGATAATACTGCTTATGGTTTGAAAGTGAAGGGAATTCCGAAGGGAGATCGCTATGCAAAAGCAATGCAAACTATTGAAACAGTTGGATTGAAAGGATGGGAAGATTACTACCCTGATTCCTTGAGCGGCGGAATGCAGCAGCGTGTTGGTTTAGCCCGGGCATTGGCTAATGACCCGGAAATTCTGTTAATGGATGAACCCTTCAGCGGCTTAGATCCGTTGATCAGGCGTCAGATGCAGGATGAACTGGTCGAGCTGCAGGATAGACTGCAGAAAACTATCATTTTCGTGACGCATGACTTGGATGAGGCTCTGAAATTGGGTGATAGAATAGCAATACTCCGTAATGGTGAAGTAGTGCAAGTTGGAACACCCGAAGAGATAGTCTCAACACCTGCGGATGAGTATGTTCAGGAATTTGTCAGAGATGCTTCTCCGGCAAAAGTTCTAACTGCAGGAAGTGTCATGGAGCCGGCAAAAGAGCTGCTATACTCCTGGGAAGGGCCAAAAACTGCAGCGCTCCTTTTGCGCGCAAAAAAAAGAAGTACGGCTTTTGTGGTTAATAAGGCACATCAACTTATGGGAGTAGCCCGTATTGAACGCTTGGAAAAACTCGTTGCCGAAGATGAGATATATAAGGTTATTCCCGAAAAATCCATTAAAAAGGTATCCAGTGTAACGCCAGATACCGTATTGGAAGATCTTTTTTCTATAGTTTCTGAGAACCCGTATCCAATTCCGGTTGTCGATGAAAAGAATCGATTGCTGGGTGTTGTGACAACAGACTCTATTTTTGAGCACATTGCGCCCTATGAAGGAGACGACAATGATTGATTTTCCAAATATGATAACTATACCCCTTGCAGACTGGGTTGATTCTGTTATGTCATGGTTGTTGATAAATTTAGATGGATTTTTTGATGCTGTCGGGTTTGTCATTTTACAGGTAGTTATGGGTTTTGAGAAAGTATTTCTCTTTGTTCCCTGGTTTATCTGGATACCGTTAATTGGTTTTGCCGGCTGGAAAATGATGAAAAGCTGGAAAAGCGGATTGGGATTCATGATTATGTTATTTCTTATTGGATCCTTCGGATATTGGGAGATGTCCATGATGACGATAAGTCTTGTTATCGCCTCAGTTTTTTTCGCCCTTATCATAGGTATTCCTTTGGGAATTGTCATGGCACGCAGTGATCGTGCTGAATCAATTCTTAAACCTATTTTGGATGGAATGCAGACAATGCCAAGTTTCGTCTATTTAATTCCGGCATTAATGTTTTTCGGAATGGGAAAAGTTCCGGCCTTGTTTGCAACGATTATTTATGCGGTTCCCCCTGTGATCAGATTGACGAATGTAGGAATACGTACAGTTGATAAAGAGGCTGTTGAAGCTTCCAGGGCTTTTGGAGCAACGCCGAAACAGATTCTGTTTGATGTTCAGCTTCCCTTGGCTAAGCCGGCTATTATGGTAGGTATAAACCAAACAACTATGATGGCTTTGGCTATGGTGGTAATCGGATCTATGATTGGAGCCCGGGGCTTGGGAATGGAAGTGCTTCTTGCTATTAATAGAATTGAAGTGGGGCAAGGATTTGAAGCGGGAATTTCTATCGTTTTCCTTGCAATAATTGTAGACAGACTTACCTTTTCTTTATCTGAAAAG
>Ga0207996_1002715_pt1 | contig 10329 bp, 6 predicted proteins | sample AntAceMetag02UKG_FD_184773 | JGI IMG/M metagenome (GOLD analysis project Ga0207996, IMG submission 184773) | Saline lake microbial communities from Ace Lake, Antarctica - Antarctic Ace Lake Metagenome 02UKG (SPAdes) (version 2) | ecosystem: Environmental > Aquatic > Non-marine Saline and Alkaline... | reverse complement strand
CATGTTGAGGGTGAAATTAATGTGCCGTATATCATCTCCATATTGCCGATGAGGAAAGGGTTGCGCCTTCCAAACCAATAGGCATCCTCGAACTTATCGATATCATTGAGCAAGAAGTTCCTCACTGATCTGCGATTAGATTTTGGTTAGACCTTTTCGACCGATGAGCTATTGGAGACATGCCACAAAGAGTTCACTAAAGTTGAAAACGAGTTCGACCTGTTAATCCTTCCGAATGTTGTTTATGAGTAATCGATACGAAGTTATAGACCCGCATATCGAACAAAGCCTGCATCGAGCGCTTGACCGTTGAGGAAAAGAATGCTCAACAAAGTCTTAACTGTTTTTTCATTTGCCATGTCTGGAGAACATGATGACATCCCTAACAAGCGGTATTCATGACAATCATAAGAGGGGTCTGGTAGCTGAGTTTTTTGGGGAGCCCGGCTTTATTCGCTCTCTTGATCCGGACAAGACCGTCAAAAAATTCTTCAAACTCGTGGACGAGCATCTCGAACTGGCCAAACGCCTGAAACAGAAGCAGGTTGCAAGAGATTGCGCTGACTGGCTGAAAGGCCGCCCGCTTGTGGTGGCTTGAAGAGATAGAGTCGGGAGGAAAATGGAAGCGTTTAAGGAAGCGCTGAAACGGTGGGAGGGAAAGGTTAAGGAGCTTCAAGATTTGATGGATAATTGACAAATATTCTGACATTATGGCTTTTATGCTCAGATAAGCCAGTTTTCACGCCGGTGTTGAGGCCGGAACAAAATAGTTTATAGTTGGCTGGCGATAGAAAGGGTATATGATGATATCTGAAAACCTTATGAAGCTGCAAGGGCTCTTTAGGGAGCTTTTCCAACTGGATATGGCTGATCTTGATTTCGGCCTCTACCGGCTCTTTAATATTAAGCGGCATGAGATCGAGAACTTTCTTACAAAACAACTGCCAAAAGAGGTTGATGAGAAATTCCAGATTCTTACTGAACAAGACAAGGCCGACTATCGTGAATATCTGGAAAAGCTCGAGGGTAAGATAAAAGACGATTTTCCGCCTGACACACTTCTCGCTAATGGAGATGTCAATCCTGCTTACAGGGACGCCCCGCTTGTAAAGAGATACCTTGACCAAAAGGAACGAATTGAACGAATAGATGCGTCCGAGGAACAAAAGGCGGATGTCTTTAATCATCTTTTCAATTTTTTCAGCCGTTATTATGATGAAGGCGACTTTATTCCTAAGCGGTTTTATGGATCGCGAGAAAGCTATGCTGTCCCTTATAACGGAGAGGAAGTGTTTTTCCACTGGGCCAATAAAGACCAGCACTATGTAAAATCCGGAGAAAATTTCAGGGACTACAGCTTTAAGGTTGAAGGACTGGGCACAGCATACCTTATCCGTTTTATCCTTTCCGATGCCACCACTCCGAAAGACAATACAAAGGGGGAATACCGCTACTTCTTCCCGCAGCAAAAAAAAATCACTTTCGATAAAAAAGCCAAAACACTAATCCTGCCTTTTGAGTACCGCCTCCCAACGGCAGAGGAGGTTCAGAAATATGGGACAAAAACGAAAGGGCAGGATGCCATTCTTGTTGAGGCAGTGCCGAAGGTTATGGAGGCTGTACCGGATGATATGCTCCGGGACCTGTTAGGCGAAGTAGTTCATAAAACCGATAAGGAAGATGTGACATTTCTCCTGAAAAGACTCCGACATTTCACAAGAAAAAACACAACCGATTACTTTATCCACAAAAATCTCGAGGGCTTTCTGAATCAAGAGCTTGAATTCTACATCAAAGACCAGATGCTTCATCTTGCCGATTTAGAGGCGGACTTTGATCAAAAGCGGCTCATGCTTCGAGTGTTTCACCATCTGGCCGATACCATCGTCACATTTCTCTCCCAGATAGAGGAAGTTCAAAAACGTTTATTTGAAAAGAAGAAATTTGTGCTTGAGACCAACTACTGCATTACCCTCGACCGCGTGCCTGAAGGACTATATCCTGAAATTGCCGTCAATGATGCCCAGAGGGAGGAATGGGTAAAGCTGTTTACCATTGATGAGATTGAAGGAAATTTGATCGTGCCGGCATATTCCGAGCCGTTGACAGTGCTCTTCCTTAAGGCGAATCAATATCTGGTGCTGGATACCAGGCACTTCAGCGAGGGATTCAAGTTACGGCTGATTGCAGCGATTGAAGACCTTGATGAGCAATGCGACGGTGTGCTGGTTCATTCGGAAAACTCCCAGGCCCTCAATCTGATGCGGGTACGGTATCGGAAGCAGGTGAAATGCATTTATATTGATCCACCGTATAACACCGGTGCTGATGGGTTTGTCTTCAAAGACAACTATCAGCATTCAACGTGGCTTAGCATGATTCGCGATAGAGTTGAAGCTTCAAATCGTCTTTTGCAATCTGATGGTGTACTGTTTTGTTCTATCGACCGAAACGAGCAACAAAACCTCCGCCAGGTTTTAGATTCAATTTACTCGCCTTCTAACAACTTGGGAGAAATAATTTGGCACAATGCAAGAGATAATAATCCCACTCAGGTTGCTCTGGAACATGAATATATTCATTGCGTTGCGAAATCATTTCATGCTCGCGAAAACCCGTGGAAAAGCCCGTTTTCGGACGCGAAAAAATTGATGCTTAATCTTTACTTGGAACTGAAAGCGAAAGGGATGGCTCCAGTCCGACTACAGAAAGAACTTAGAGAATTCATACGAGACAACAGGGAGTTGCTAGGAGAAATAGACAGATACAAGTTCGTTGACGAAGAAGGGATTTATACTGGATCCGAAAGTGTTCACAATCCTCATCCCGGCGGCTATGAATATGATATTCCTCACCCCAAAACAGGTAAGTCCATGCGAAAGCCAGCTAATGGCTATCGATTCCCTGAAAAGACCATGCGAGAACAGTACATCAAGAAAGCTCGCCTTATCTATGGCCCTGACGAAAAACGAATTGTCAAAATCAAGCTGTACTTAGATGAACATAAAGATTCGTTGCGAAGTGTAATCTCTTTAGACGGTCGGTTGGGTGCTTATTCATTGAGGGCGCTTTTTGGAGAGAGTGAAACCCTCTTCAGCAATCCGAAGCCTGTACAGCTCATTCAACGATTTCTTGGATTCATCGGAGAAGATGCAACCGTATTGGATTACTTTGCAGGATCGGGGACAACAGTGCATGCCATACTCAACATTGAAAGGTTCACAGGCAAAAAATTTCACTACGTTCTTGTTGAAATGGCCGATTACTTCGACACCGTCCTCATCCCACGCATCAAAAAGGTCATCTACTCCAAAGACTGGAAAAACGGAAAGCCTGTTTCCCGTGAAGGCATAAGCCATATGTTCAAATACATCCGCCTGGAGTCCTATGAGGACGCGCTCCACAATCTCTCATCGGACGGAACAATGGCCCGGATCAAGTCAAAAGAAGAAGCCTACAAGGCAGCGAAGGGCGAAAATGAGTACCGTATCCGCTACCTTGCAAAACTGCCTCTGGAAGCGAGCGATACCATGTTGAATCTTGCCAAACTGGAACATCCCTTTAACTACACTCTCGAAATTCTTACCGATGATGGGCCTCGGGAGCAGGCGGTAGACCTTGTTGAGACGTTTAACCTCCTATACGGGCTTTCTGTCCGCAGATTGGAGACATGGACAGACGAAAAGGATGGTCGCTCCTATCGCATTGTGAAAGCCACAAACCGGGATGGGCTCAAGAGTATCCTTGTCGTGTGGCGGGACATGGCCGACCTTGACCCAAAGATAGAACGGAAATTCTTAGAGGGCATGTTGAAAATGGAAGAGGAGTTTGATGAAAAGCTCATAAACGGGGACACAGCCACACCGGGGTTTCAATCCCTCGACCACCTTTTTAAAAGACTTATGGAGGCGGGTTAGCCATGAGGCTGGAAGATTCGCTAATTCTAAACCGCCATCTTCATATGCTCCTTGGCGCGGACAGCATTGATGATTTGAAGACGTCGCTGAATAATTGCAGGGAGGGAGTGGGCCCGGATGGGCACAGCTATTTTCTTGGAATCATTCTCGGGCAAACCGGGCTCAAAATCGAAAGAGAGGACCTGGAAAGGTATGACTTTAACGTTATGGGGTATGAATCCCGCCTGTCGAAAACGCGGGGCCGGTTCACGCTGAAATATTTTCAATACCTTGCTGTCCTGTTTACGGAAATCTTTCTTGACCGCCTGACACAAGACCCCGAATACCTGCTTCGGGAAATAAACAAAACAGTTGAGAATCTGCGGCAAACCTCTGCCACTCTGAGGACATTTCCTTTCTTTGAGACGGATAACCTGCGGCGTCTTGCATTTTTTATGGCTACTGGTTCCGGGAAAACCCTTATTCTTCATATTAACCTCTGGCAGATATTTTATTATCTCAAAAACGGTCCGCATCCCGAAGCGCTGGCAAATCGACCCGATGGCCGGGCCGAATTCGATAATATCATCCTTATTACACCCGGAGACGGCCTGTCTGCACAACACCTTGGAGATTTTGGTGAGAGCGGGATCGACGCATCGCGTTTTATTGAGGACCGGGACGGATTCGGCCTTTTTGGACCCAAGGTCAAGGTCATTGAGATACATAAATTAACGGAAGAGCGCTCCAAAGACGGGGTAAGCCTGCTTATTGACGAGATTGGTCCTTATAATCTGGTGTTTGTGGACGAAGGGCATAAGGGCACGGGAAGCGAGGCCAGGACATGGAAAGGACGGCAGCAGAAACTCAGTGAAAACGGCTTCCTGATTGAATACAGCGCCACCTTTGCCCAGGCTATAGCCGCTGTGAGTCAGAAGGCCCGGAATGCTCTTTTGGAAGAATACGGAAAATCCATTATTTTCGATTTCTCTTACAGCCATTTCTTTACCGACGGCTATGGAAAAAACTTCAAGGTATTGAACCTTTCCAAGGCCCGGGAAACCCATGCCCAGGAGCTTATGTTAGGAGGTCTTCTCACTTATTTTCATCAAATTTCTCTTTTTATGAAACACAGGCGGAAGTATCACCCTTTTAACATTGAAAAGCCTTTGTGGGTATTGTTAGGGACCAGTGTAAGCAGGAAGAAGGGGGCTGAAAGGGACAACAACAAGGCAGCGAAGGTGGAGCGGACGGATGTGGTCATGGTTTTAGCCTTTATAAAACGCTTTCTTGAAGAACCTGAATGGGCCGCTAATACCATGGAAATGATTCTAAATGGCAACAGCGGGTTTAAGGATCAGGAGACCGAAGAGGACCTGTTTGCTTCCCATATCCACCACCTTTTGGGACGCAGCGCCAGGCAAGTATACAAGGAGATCAGAAAAAACATCTTCCACGGCGGGGGTGGACTGGAAGTATGGGAAATAAAAAACGTTGACGGAGAACTCGCGTTGCGTTCTTCCACGGTCAGGGGGAAGGAAAGTCCGTACTTCGGCGTTATCAACATTGGCGATGTTGCGTCATTTAAAAAGCTCATTAAGGAACAGTTGGACATCGAGGTACAGACCGACAGCTTCAGCAAATCACAGTTTCATGAAATCCGGATGCCGGACTCTCGGGTTAATATCCTCATCGGGGCCAAGAAGTTTATCGAGGGATGGTCAAGCTGGCGAGTATCATCCATGGGACTGATGAACGTGGGCAAAGGGGAAGGGTCTCAAATTATTCAACTGTTCGGCAGGGGCGTTCGTCTCAAGGGCAAAAACATGACCCTCAAAAGGACGGAGGCATTGCCGGAGATTACATCTAAGCCCACCGGAATTGCGCATCTGGAAACGCTCTATATCTTCGGGTGGAACGCTGATTTTGTGGGCCGCTTCAGGGACTATATTGAACAGGAAAACGCTGGAAAGGATTTTTATCTTGAGACAAGGTTGATGCACCCCTGGCCCAAATTGCCTATCCCCGTGCCGGATGATACCTTTGATGTGAGAGACCGGACCTGGACCTTAAAAGCGACCCGTCCGTTTGTTTCAATCGATCTTACTCCCAGGGTTACGACATTGACTTCCGATGGATATGCGGCTGCGATTCAGGAATCTTCCGCAGAATACCGGTCCCCTGCTGATTTTAAGAAGTCGGAGACATTAGACCTCCTGGATGTAGATTCCCTTTATACGGATCTGGTGGAGTACAAAAACCTCCGGACCCGGGAAGGCCCTGGCGTATTTATTCCACGGCCTGTTTTAAAAGAGGTCCTGCAATCTTCAACGCTCTATCTGAAGAAAGATGATGCGCACAACCCTCAGCAACTGAATCATGGTGCAAGGCAGATTTTGCGGACCTATTTTGAACGCTTCCTCAACCAAAAAATCAGGGAAGAGGAAAGCAAATATACCCGTCCTGGACGACTTGAGGACAGTTGGAAAGACAAAGCTGTAACGCGTGGTTACAGACTCAACGTTAAGCCGGGTACATTTTTGGACCAGATTGAGGCATTGCTGCTCAGGGGGGATGAAGTATACAGGGAAAAATTGCTACATCCCCTGCCAAGACTTCATTTTGACAGACATCTTTTCAATCCGCTTCTTAAAGATGGCGGCAAAGAATGGCGGAAGCATGTTTCTATAACGCCTCCTGCGATTGTTGAAAGTGAATCCCGGTTGATAGATGACATCAGAAGATTCTGGCAGAAAAACCAGGATGATAAACATTACAAGGAGTACGAGATTTTCCTGTTGCGCAATTTGCCGAATGTAGGCATAGGACTATTCAGCCGGGCGGGTTTCTATCCTGATTTTATTCTGTGGGTAAAGCACAGAAAAAGAAAGACCATTCGTGTCTGCTTCCTTGAACCACATGGCCTTCATCATGGAGGCCTATCCGGCAACGAGGACAGGTTTGCGGCCCTTTCGCAACTGAAGGCATTGAACAAGGTCAAGTCATTTCAGGATAAGAACCTTATGCTTGATGGCTTTATGTTGACCCGAACCCCTCTTTCTGAAATCGTGGACGCTGCCGGCCTGAGCCAGACGGAACTTGAAAACAAATATCCCCTTCTCTGGCAGGAGGGCGATTACATAAAGAAAATATTGACATCAAAATAGAGGGCTACGAGGCTACCAAACCCTTTCCGCGTGGCCGCCCTTCATTTCTATCGGGATATAGCGAAAAGAGTTCTCAAATGAAAAAAACTCCCTTTATCCTCTTTTACGTTAAGATCAATTTATGATGACTATCCCCAGGAGAAGTGACAATGAACAGAGATGACATACTGCTCTCTTTGCGCCGGTTCAAGGAAACAAACCAGCATAAGTATAATATTATAAAAATCGGTCTTTTTGGTTCTACCGCCCGGGACAGCATCCGCGAGCAAAGCGACATTGATGTTGTCGTTGAGCTGAAAACACAGGACCTGTTTGACCTTATAGGCATCAAACTGGATTTAGAGGAACAACTCAGCCAACAGGTTGACATTGTCAGCTATCGTGAAAAAATGAATGAATTCCTCAAACGCAGGATAGATAATGAGGCAGTCTATGTATGATCGTGAGCTTGTACTTGAGATATTGACCCAGATTTACGAATCAACTCACACGATTTTGAAACGTTTCGAGCCGGTAAAATCAGTAGAGGATTTAACCGGCTCAGATGCAGGCATGGGAGAATTGGACGTAAACAGTGCTTTTTCCGTCCTTAATTCTGCGCAAAGCATTTGACTTTCAGGAGGTTTATGTATGAGCTTTGATCCGGAAAAGCCCTTTAACGATCTCCCCCTGTTGCCCCCAAAGGCAGAGATCGAAACCAAAGCGGTATTAAAAAAGCTGGTGGCCGCCAGCCAATTCCTTGCGGAGCTGAAAGGGTATGTTGAACTCCTGCCCAACAAAGCCATTATTATTAATTCTATCATACTTCAGGAAGCAAAAGACAGCTCGGAAATAGAAAATATCGTGACAACCCATGATCAACTGTTCCGGGCAATGGCAGCCAGTAAAAAAATTGTGGAACCGGCGGTAAAAGAAGTCCTGAATTATCGCAACACCCTTTACAAAGGCTTTTATCTGGTAAAGGAACACAACCTGTTAACCACCAATACGATTGTCGCCATCCAGCAAGAGCTGGAACAAAACAGAGCGGGTATCAGAAAGCTGCCCGGGACAAAACTGGTTAACGACAAGACCGGTAAGGTGATGTATACCCCGCCGGAAAATGAAAAGACGATTCGGGATTTGCTTACAAATCTTGAGGCATATATCAACACAGACCCGGAACCCCTCCATCCCTTGATCAAGCTGGCCATTATTCATTATCAGTTTGAATCCATTCATCCTTTTTATGACGGAAACGGAAGAACCGGACGGATCATCAATGTGCTCTATCTGGTGATGAAAGGGTTACTTTCCGAACCGCTTTTGTATTTGAGCCGTTATATCATTCAGCATAAAGCCGATTATTACGGGTTACTGAGGAATGTAACCGCTGAGAATGTCTGGGAAGAGTGGATAAGCTTTATGCTTACGGCAATAGAAAAAACGGCCGGTTATACCCTGGCTTTAAGCAAAGAGATCGTCGCTCTCATGGAAAGCGTCCGCAAATCCATGCAGAACAAACTGCCAAAAATTTATTCCCATGAGCTTGTGGAAACACTTTTTACCAACGTATATACGAGAATAGACCATTTGGTGGAAAAGAATATCGCATCCCGCAATGTGGCTGGAAGATACCTTAAGGAAATGGAATCAATTGGTATTTTAAAAAGAGAAAAGGCCGGACGGGATGTTTTTTATATTAATACCGGGCTTTATGATTTGTTTAAGCGATTTTCAGATATGCACTGATTTTATGAAAATTAGTGCATATCTGAAAAATATGCACCCGTGCAGTGCATGTTTAAGATTATGCCTGGCAATGTGTCCATGAAATGATAATTTATCGACACGTTCGATTTATATGTCGATAGCATCGACACGTTTTTTTGACAGAAAGGGGCTCAAGTGCTTTCAGGGGGATCTGGCAGCTGAAATTGCGCGCCAACATCGAGAATAATTGTCGAACTACGGTAACAAGAACAATCGGATAACCCCAGATATAAGGATTAAACAACATGCTTACTCGATTAAAAGTCAACGGCTTTAAGAATCTGATGGATGTGGATGTCCGATTTGGTCCGTTTACATGTGTGGCCGGTGTCAACGGGGTGGGCAAATCGAACCTTTTCGACGCCATTCGTTTTCTCAGCATGTTGGCCAACGAGACACTTATCGAAGCCGCTCTATCCGTGCGGGCTGAAGGTGGTAGCGCATCTGATCTGCGCAGCCTATTTCACCGCGTGGGCGATCATTATGCGGACAGGATGTCCTTTGAAGCGGAAATGATCGTTCCGGAAAAGGCTGTTGTTGATGATCTTGGGCAAACAGGCGAGGCGAGCATTACGATTCTGAGATACGTTCTGGAATTAGGCTATAGGCGCGATACAAGGAACAACTCCTCGCTCGGGCCGCTTGAAATTCTTAGGGAAGAGCTTTTGCATATCAAAAAGGGTGAAGCAGGCAACCATATACTCTTTCCACACAGCAAAAAAAAATGGCGAGACTCGGTCGTGGTTGGAGCCCGCCGCTCCCCTTTTATTTCAACGGAAGGAGAAGGTGAGGCGCGTGTCATTAAACTCCACCAAGATCATCCCGGTACAGGTGGCCCGGGTGGCCGGACCCTATCACGATCAGCGGCGAACCTCCCACGTACGGTTCTTTCGTCTGCCAATGCCGCCGAAAGCCCAACCGTTCTTTGTGCCAGACGCGAAATGGAATCCTGGCAGATCCTACAACTGGAGCCTTCAGCCCTTCGGAAACCAGACGAAATGAATGCGTCCCCTCATCTTTCCGCTAATGGGGCGCATCTTCCTGCGACCCTCTACCATTTGGCCAAGCCAACAATGTTCGCTACGAAAAGTGGAGAACCGCTTGTAGATCCCGCTTCCATTTACAGCCAGGTCGCCAACAGATTGGCCACCTTAATTGGTGACGTAAGTAAGGTGTGGGTTGACCGGGATGACAAGCGAGAGATTTTGACGCTTCAAGTCACAGGAATAGACGGAACGGATCATCCTGCTCGGTCGTTGTCAGACGGGACTCTGCGTTTTTTGGCTTTGTCCGTTCTCGAGCTGGACGTCAGCGCTCAAGGAGTGATTTGTCTTGAAGAACCGGAAAACGGAATACATCCTGAACGTATTCCAGCCATGCTAAACCTGCTTCAAGACATTGCCACAGACCCTGATGAGCCGGTCGATGAAACCAATCCTCTACGGCAGGTCATTGTCAATACGCACTCCCCTGCGGTAGTCCGTGAAGTACCGGACGGCAGCCTGCTCGTAGCT
>Ga0207996_1002712_pt1 | contig 10340 bp, 6 predicted proteins | sample AntAceMetag02UKG_FD_184773 | JGI IMG/M metagenome (GOLD analysis project Ga0207996, IMG submission 184773) | Saline lake microbial communities from Ace Lake, Antarctica - Antarctic Ace Lake Metagenome 02UKG (SPAdes) (version 2) | ecosystem: Environmental > Aquatic > Non-marine Saline and Alkaline... | reverse complement strand
TCTCAACCACATGCCTCGTAAATGTCTCGATTTCCAATCTCCTCACCATGTTTTCTTTGACCTTCCTTCTTCTTTTTCTTATTCTTCTTCTACCAAGTGTTGCGTTTAACCCTAAAATGTAGGAATTCCTCCATTCTTTATATTTTACAATATTTTTGATAAGATAGCAAGTACTATCGCAACATTTTTCCCTTTTTATAATTTTCATTCGCTTTCAAGAGTCGAGTTTTTTACAATAGTCCCGACATGGATAAAGCTTACGATCATAACGCCACCGAAGATGGAATCTACCAATCTTGGGAAGACTCTGGAAATATGCGCGCCAACAACGGTTCTACTAAAGAACCATTTACCATTGTGCTTCCGCCACCGAACGTGACTGGACAGTTGCACCTCGGACACGCGGCGATGCTCGCAATTGAGGACATTATGATCAGGTATCAAAAGATGACCGGCAAAGAAGTGCTTTGGCTCCCTGGAACCGATCACGCTGCGATTGCGACGGAGAATGTCGTGCTCAAACACTTGGGACTTCAGAGTCGCGAAGAAATGGAGCGAGAAGAATTTCTGGGAGAATGTCGGAAATTTGCTCAAGAAAAACACGATCGCATCGTGCATCAGATTAAGAAAATGGGAGCATGGCTCGATTGGTCACGGGAAGCCTACACGTTTGATGATGAACGAAATCATTCTGTAAATACGATCTTTAAAAAGCTGTACGACGATGAACTTATCGTCCGAGGACACCGAATGATTAACTGGTCGGTGGGCGCACAATCAGTGATTGCCGATGACGAAGTAGAATGGGAAGACAACGAAGGCGAGTTCTACGACATTCAATGCGGTCCCTTCATCATTGGAACGTCTCGGCCAGAAACGAAATGTGCTGATAGTCCGGTGGTAATTAATCCCGCGGCTGAATACGTGAAAGCCGAAAAGAAAACTGATAAATCTCCTCTCATTATTTCCAAGCACAAATGGGATGACGGGGTACATTTTCCAAATGAATATGATCTAAAAGAAGTAGTGAAAGGAAAGAAGTTAGAAGGCATGAAATTCGAGTTTGAGACCTATGCAGGAATACGAAAATTCTACGTATTGGTCGATGAGTGCGTCGATCCAAAGTTTGGAACCGGAGCCATGACCATCTCTACTTCTCATTCCTTGGAAGACTATGAACTCGCTCAGAGACACGATTTACCAATGTTGCAGAAGATTGATTTCAAAGGAAAGATGACCGCCATTACCGGACCGTGCGAAGGAATGACGGTAGCCGAAGCACGAAAAGAATCGGTAAAACACATGGAGAAAAAAGGACTCTTAGTTTCAAGAATTCCGTATTCAAACCGTGTTCCAAAATGCTACCGAAGTGGATGTGTTATCGAGCCAATGATTTCTCCACAGTGGTTTGTAAGTGTTGAGAAAGAATTCACCGACAAATTCACAGGAAAGAAAACGACCTTGAAGAAATTGACGCAAGAAGCGGTTCGAGAAAAACATGTGAATATTATCCCGAAGCAATTTGAAAAGACCTACTTCCAATGGATCGACAATCTCCGTGATTGGTGTATCTCTCGACAGATTTGGTGGGGGCACCAGATTCCAGTGTGGTATGACGAGAAGGGGGAGATTCATTTACCTGAAGAACAAAAAATTATTTTTGCACGACACGGGGAAAAAGAATGGAATGAGGACTCTCAAGATTTTATTCTTTCTGAAAAAGGGAAAAAACAGTCCGCAGTTCTCGCCAAAGAGCTTAAAGATCGAAATATCTCACACATTATTGCGAGTCCGATGGTGCGGACCCAAGAAACGGCTCAATTTATTAGCAAAGAGCTGGGAATCCCCTTTGAAACGGATGAAGATTTCCGAGAAATCGGAGCTCCGTACAATCCAAGTGTTGATGGAAAATCCGTGTGTGATGCTGAAAATTTCTCCAGCATCTCTGATGAAACATTTGAAGAAGTACAGGGTCGTGCCCAAAAATCATGGAAAAATCTAAAAGAAATTAAGACTGAGGGAAGTATTTTGATCGTAGGACATTCCTTTTTTAATTCTATGATTTTTGCTATCCAAAAGAATGTTTTGGAGGAAGGGGATTTTTGGAAAAAAAGAGATGGTTGGCGTTGCACGAAGGATTGTGAAATAAAAGAACAAAACATCCTTGTTCCACCAACAGAGAAAACCCTAAATCAAGACCCTGACACGCTCGATACCTGGTTCTCAAGTGCCTTGTGGCCTTTTTCAACACTCGGATGGCCCGACTCCGCTGAAGCTACGCCGGGCAAGCCCGACGATTATTCAAAGTTTTACCCAACATCGGTTCTCGAAACAGGACACGATATTTTGTTTTTCTGGGTGGCGCGGATGATTATGTTTGGTCGATATGCAACTGGGAAATACCCATTCGACACGGTATATCTCCACGGGATGGTGACCGATGAACATGGAAAAAAGATGTCCAAATCCAAGAACAATGGAATCGATCCTCTTGAGATGATTGATGAATTTGGGGCCGATGCGGTTCGGTTATCACTGGTGATTGGAACGAGCCCAGGAAATCCAATCCCGATTGGGAAAGCGAAAATTGGAGGATACCGAAACTTCGTGAACAAGCTCTGGAACGCAGGACGATTTGTACAAATGCAACTTGATTCTCAAACCCGGGTTCAAGAACCCCCGAACCCGGGTTTGAATCCCAAAAGTTTGGCGGATAAATGGATTGCATCTCGATTTAGTGCTGTTTCAAAAGAAATTGCAACACACTTGCAAAAACATGAAATATCTATTGCGGGAGATAAGATCTACCATTTCGTATGGGACGAATTCTGCGACTGGTACATCGAAGCGAGCAAAGTAGAAAAAAATCCTGCTTTCCTAAAACACATCTTCCTTGAAATCCTGAAACTCACCCATCCACTCTGTCCATTTATTACAGAAAATCTGTGGAACGAATTAACAGACGATGGATTCTTGGTGGATCAAGACTTTCCTGTTTCTGATTTCACAGACAAAGAAGCGGTAAAGATGTTCACTTCTACACAAGCAATTGTGACCAAAATTCGAAAAGTTCGTGCAGAAAAAAAGATAAATCCCAAGAATAAGCTTTCTGTGCAAATGGAAACCAATGACAAGGAATTGCAAAAAAACTTAGAGCTTATAAAGGTGCTCGCACATCTCTCCGAGATAAAAACCTCAGATAAAATAAAAGAGTCTAGAAGTGTTTTTTCAATTGTTGTAAATAAAAACAAACTTTATATAGAAATTCCTACAACAGAGATAGATGCCGAGAGAAGCTTGAAAGAACAGATAAATCTTAAATTGTTTATCAACACACTCCAGGATAGATTAAACAATAAAGGATACGTCGACAAAGCACCGGCGCATTTGATTGAACAAACGAATAAAGAACTCGAAGAGGCGCGGGAAAAGTTGCAAAAACTCTCCTAAAAAAGGTTCCATTGAAAAAAAATCCCCCTAACCCCTAATTATACCATATATTCGAAATAAAAGCAAGTGTTTTTCAATCTATAACGGACAATAGTCTAAAAGTTGAAAAGTATTGCAAGCGACATTCCCCAATGTCGTCGACTTCTGTTTGAATCCTCGCTCCCCCTTTGTGAACAAGGGGTTTAAACCCCTTGTTCACAAAGATCCCAGGATACGTATCCGAAATCGAAAATTCTTTTATTTCTGCACCAACGCAAACACTTTCTGAATTATTTTTGCGGCTTCTGCTCGAAGGATTGAATTCTTTGGTTTAAATGTCCCATCTGGATACCCGCTAATAATCCCGAGTTTCTTCGCGTGCTGAATCACGTGGAGATTGGGAGAGTGAAAATCAACGTCGACAAAAGAACTCCTCACTGGACCGGTCGGAACGTCGACCTCAAAAATTTCAAAGATTGCCCGAAGAACATCAACTCGGTCAGCTTTCTTGTCTGGATTCGGATAATCTGCCCACATCGTCAGCCCCATCGCTTCCCCCATTGCCATCTCTGATGCTGCCCAGTGCCCTTCTGCATACGGGTTCTTTGCCTCAAGTTCTGCAACGAATGGTATATCTCCAATCTGAAATAACATGTTGGTAATTTCCGCTTTTGTTACTGGATCACCGGGACCAAAGAGTCCTGTTTCGTTTCCATTGTCATCGAGATATCCTCCGATAATTCCAAGTTCTTGAAGAAATTGAACTGGTCCCAAGAACCATGCTTCTTCGTCGACATCAATGAATGGAATCTCCCCGACACGAAATTTTTCTTTTGCTGAATTAACACGCGCCTCCACAACAAGTGAGTTAAGAAGTTCAATCTCTTGTTCGAGTCGTGTCCTGTCTGACAGCGCTTGTGTGAATTTGAGGAAGTTCTCGATATACGCAATGAGTTCTCTCCGAGGTCCTGGTTTGAACTTGTACTGATGAAGGACAAATGAAATCTCTGTCAGTCGCGCATTTCCTTTGTCTGTGATTCGTGGACGAAGTGCGTTAAGTTCAATATGTTTCACGTCAAAGAGTTCCACTGCTTGCTTGAAGTTTAAAACGCGAGGAACCTCCACAGGAAAACATTTCCCTTCGTGACGGTGGAAAACTCCTTCTTTCCGCATGAGGAAACACATGTTGTCATAGGTCCATCCGTCAGTTCCGCACACTAATTCTTTCTCCGTTGGACATGGTTCTGCTTTGGGAATACTCCATTTTTGACACGCACCTTCGTGCAAGAGTTCTACGTTTTTTTGAAATGGAAAACATCGATTGTAATACGTTTTTCCGTCGGTTCCGCATACTGGATCTTCTCTCAAATTACACTCTGGAGACGGGCTCTCAATATGGTTTCCGAGAAGGATTTTATTGGCGGTAATGGGGAAATCTCCTTGAAACCAAGTTTCAAGATCACGGAAATCCTCCTCCTCTGTCAGTAAGAAATCAGGATTTGGAATGGAAAATTGATGTTCACCTGAGAACGTTCCCACTGAGGTGTCCGCGAGTACCCGGAGTTCCGTTGTTTTTTCATCTGGAAGCCAAACATTTAAATTGGAAAACTGCATCACGTCACTGTCGACAAGAGACATTTTTCCAAGTGATTTATTCCCCTGCATCAATTCGTATCGAACAAATTGATCACGATTGTCTCCTTTGTGAATGAATCGAAATTTTTTCAATGTTACCCCCTCCCCATTGTGCCCCGTTGGGAGAAGCCAAACTCGTAAAACTTCTACATTTTCTTCCCCTGGTTCTATCCACTGTGTTGGTAAATTATTCGAACTGAGACTTACTTCAAGCTCAGGACGAACAGTGGCAAAGGCGCTTGAAATAAGGAATAGCACGCCGAATGCAATCACATATTTTTTCATCAAGTTTAACTTTACACTCTTTTGGAAAAAAGCAAAATGCGAACAATTTTGGAATAAAAACTAGAACGGCAAATCCTCAACCGAAGACTCTCCAAGGTCTGCTGGTGCTTCTTTCGCGGGCGCTACATCTCGTTTTTCTTGGTTTGGTTTCCAGTCGTCCACTTGCAAGTAATGGGTCATTCCTGTTGCACTTGGCTCTCGTCGTTCGCAGACTTTTACATTCACCCATCCGTTATCAAGGTTTTGTTGCATAGCCTGAACATCACTCTCTGAGATACTTAAACGCATCATGTCTCCGAAGCGTGTTGTTATTTTCTTTCCGTTTCCGCAGTAAATTTTATCACTCATGTTCTATATTTAAATCGAAGAGAGTGTATCAACTTATATAAAATTCTCTAGTCAAAATTTTTTAATAAATCGTCATTGTCGCTTGGCGGCAATCCTGCAAGTTGTTATCGTTCTTGCAGAACGCAGTGAAAAACTAATGTGAAGATAATTCGTGGAACCTGTCCTCGTGAAATCGGGGATTCAAGACGAACGATATTTGTTAACAGGATCCTTTCCCCGATAAAAACGGGGACAGGCTCTCATCGAGGATGACGAGGTAAAACAGTGTCTTAAAGATTTTGGAATAAGCCTAGGAACTCTTCATCTCTTAAACTTTCGCCCGGCAATTTTCGACCCACTCTTTATTATTGAGGTACCACTCAATTGTCATCGGAAGTGCTTCTTCAAATGTATGTCGTGGTCGCCATCCGAGCTTCGCTGCAATCTTGTTCGCATCCATTGCGTAGCGTCTGTCGTGGGCTTTTCTGTCTTTTGTGAACGTAATCTGAGACACGGAATCGGGAACGTTTGCGAGAATCAGTTCTGCAATTTCAATATTATTTTTTTCATTATGTCCTCCAATATTCCAAACATCGCCTGAGTCTGATTTCTCAAACGCGAGAAGAATTGCTTCGCAGTGATCCTCCACATACAACCAGTCGCGGATATTTTTCCCATCTCCGTACAAAGACAGGTCTTCGTTCCCCATCGCTTTGAACAAAAAGAACGGAATTAGTTTTTCAGGAAATTGATACGGACCGTAATTATTCGAACATCGGGTGATAATTGCATTCAGTCCGTAGGTCTCTTGCCAGCTGAGCACGAGCAGGTCTGCCGAAGCCTTTGCCGCCGCGTACGGGCAGTTTGGGGCAATGGGCGTATCTTCTTTGAAATAATCAGTAGAACCATCTCCAAGGTCCCCATACACCTCGTCGGTAGAAACTTGATGGTATCGTTTAATCTTGTATTTCCGTGACGCCTCGAGAAGCGTGTGTGTCCCCACGATATTTGTTTGAATGAAGGGATTCGAATCTTCAATCGATCGATCCACATGCGTCTCTGCGGCGAAATGAATTACCCCATCAAACGCCTCTGTTGCGAAGAGTTGATCCACAAATGCGACATCAGCAATATCCCCTTGAATGAAGGTGTACCGAGGGTCGTCTTCAATGTCTCTCAAGTTCTCAAGGTTTCCTGCATATGTGAGTTTGTCGAGGTTTACGATCTGGTAATCTCTATTCTTCAGGAGGTAATGAATGAAGTTCGATCCAATAAACCCTGCGCCACCAGTAATCAATAATTTTTTCATCGCGGGGAAACTATCATATTTTCAGAAAAAAATCTTTGAAATTTTCAAGAATTCGCGTATAAGTTTCCCAGTCGCAAAGACGCCGTCGTAGCTCAGTGGTAGAGCACCGCCATGGTAAGGCGGGGGGCAGGAGTTCAAATCTCCTCGACGGCTCCAGTAAAAAATATTTTGAAATCTTATCTCTTCGTCCTCGGTAGAAACCCGATTCTCTCTCGCAGTGAACTGGTGCCTTTTTGTGACGAACTGCTGTATGCAGAGGATAAATCATTAATGTTGGTAGAGAATATAAAATTTGAAAATCCACGAGACTTACCGAAATCACCCGAACAGATTTTCCTCGATCGACTCGGGGGAACGATTCGAATGGGAGAAGTCTTGGGAGAATGTAAAAGTGAAAAAGAGGTGCAAGACAAGATTATTGAGCAAATTCAAACAGATAAACCTGAAGGCAAAGTACAGCTCGGGATCTCTGCCTGGGGATGCGGGAACACCTTTCTCAGACACTTTCTACCAGAAATGAAGAATGCGCTCCGCGATCAGCACGACCGAAACTGTCGTATCGTAAATGCGCCTGGAAAGAATCTTGATTCTGGGAAAATCTTCGGAGAAAAATTATTGAAAAAAGGATTTGAATTTTTGGTATGGAAACGAAAAGATTCTTTTCTCGTGGCAAAAACAAACGCGAATCAGAACCTGAGGAACTATGTCCTGCGAGATCGAGATAAAGATTTCCGAGATACACGCATGGGAATGCTGCCTCCAAAAGTAGCGCAAATCTTACTGAATCTTGCCAACCCGGGTTGGAATGACATTGTAATTGATCCTTTTTGTGGAAGTGGAACTGTAAATATTGAAGCCGCGATTACAGGGTTTAAGACCATTGGTTCTGATCTCGATGAAACGAGAACCAAAAAAACGAAAGAGAACTTTGAACAAATGTCGGATAAATTTCGATATGAGATAACAAGTGGTGAATTTTTCGCAAGCGATGCAATAAAATTCCCAATAAAAAAAACGAGTGGTGTTATTGTTACCGAAGGTTTTTTGGGGGATGTTTTTGCAAAACATGCTACCAAACAAGCTATTGAAAAAGAAAGCCAAACAGTCCTGCGAATGTGGGAAAAAGTTATTGCACACCTTGAAGATTCGTCTGTACACACAGTCGCACTTTGCCTTCCTGCATGGAAATTTAAAGGAAAAACAATCTCGATAAGCGAAAAATTATTTGCTAAAATAGCGAAAAGTTCTTATATTCCGTCCGCTCTTTTTGATGGAAATCGCACGTTTATTTATTCTCGACCAGACAGTTTTGTGATGAGGGAAATATGCGTTTTAAAAAAGAGTGACTCTGTCACTCCCGGGTAGCTCAGTGGTAGAGCAATTGGCTGTTAACCAATTGGCCGTCGGTTCGAATCCGACTCCGGGAGCCAGTTAGAAAATTCAGGCACAGAGAGTGATTTCTGTGCTTTTTCTTTGCCTGTGTCAATCTGCGGAATCAGCAGTACATCAAAGGGTTTTCGCAGTTTTAGCTCTATTTTCCCGTCGTTCAAATACGCGTTCGAACTCAAGGATTTTAGGATTTCTCGTTTGAGCTGTTTGGAACCGCTCCGCCATGCGTTTTTGGCTCTGTTAGCGAGATTCAGGCAATTATCCGCTTGTTCGACCCAATCGGTATTTTTTTCGTTTAATTTCTGAATATGACTCATTACATCGTCTTGTTGTTGGCTTAGGGCTGACTTTTTCATGGCAAATACATCGCTTCCAATCTCTCCGTTTAAGCGTAATTCGAGAAGATTATCGAGCTTATTCTTAATCAGTTGTTGATCTTTTTGCAGGTTTTGAAGTGATTTATTTTCCAGTACTTTCTTTTGAAAATGTTCATCTTTGAGCATTTCTTGGGCATATTCGTAGATTTCAGGAGTAATTGAAAGGCTATCGAGATAATCTTCAATCTGCTGACAAAGCTCAGCTTCAACGGTTGTTCGTTTATAAGTTCCATTTTGCCGTAAACCTTGCGAACACGGCTTTTTATTTTTGTTATGCCCAGTACACCTCACATATCGATGAACAATCAAACTGTCGCGAGTTTGTGGCGTTACTTTTTCCTTACATTTCGGACATTCAGTCGGAAGGGGCTTTGAAGCTGCATGTGTAAACCATTTATTGCAACAAGAGCATTTATATTTTCGCTTTTCTTCGGTTACCGTGGCACATTCGCACTTTTTACAATGAATCACGCCTGCAAAAAGGTAATTGTGTATACGAGGAAGTGCAGTGTGGTGCGTTAATCCTCGTTTTTTTAGAACATCCTGCACTCTATAAAACATTTCTTCACTTATCATTGGTGGATGATTACCTTTTACGACCACGCAATTCTCACACAGCTCGCCCTCAATTTCACCTCGTGCGAGCAATTCTTTGGCTTCTGAAAAAATCTTCACTCCTTTTCCATTATGAGAGTTTCCAATCTTCATTTTGCCGATATAGAAAGGATTTAGAAACATTCCGTAATACGTGTTGATCCCGACCATTGCTCCTTCGGGCTGTCTTCGGGTCGGTCTCGCCCTGAGTCCCATTTTTTCCGCATGGGCTTTGATTTGCGGGATTGAATACGCTCCTGTGGCAAACATATCCCAGCAGGACTTGATCACTTCCCAACGACTCTCATCTTTATCGACCCATTTTTGCCCTTTTTTATCTCCAAAGTTCTCATAACCGATTCTTGCCCAACCAATCCAATCTCCATTGCGGATTTTTGATTTTAAACCACGTACTACGTTTACACCTTTTTGATCATTCTCTAGTTTTGCATTTGCTACCGCTTGCACCAGCATATACTTGTGAAACGGTTCATTTTTGAATTCTTGTGATGGTGTGCGGATCTGCTTGAGTTGTCCACCTTCCAGCAATGAAATAACACGCTCCACATCGCCCACATTCCTAGAAATACGGTCAATTGACCACACTAAAACACAATCACAAAGTCCATTTTCTACCTGTGTCATCATCTCGTTGAACACTTTTCGCTGTCCGCACTTTTTGGCGGAGAAACTTTCTGTCATGGTATTGATGAGTTTGAGCTGTTCATCGTTAGTACGAGCAAAGCCCGTGTTAAAGCGGTGTAAAAACTCTTTCATTTCTGAAATTTGGTCATCTAGCGATTGAATTTGCTTCTCATCTGATTCGGTCGATTTTCGACAATAAAGTATGGTTTTCTGCATGGGTATTCTTATAAATGTTGTTATGTATACATTGCTCGAAGGGGTGGGAATAGCAAGTAATAGAGTGGTTAAACGATTAATTTCTTAACCAATTATCTGCATATGGAATAAAGCTCCCTGAATCCATTTTCCAG
>Ga0207996_1002711_pt1 | contig 10340 bp, 4 predicted proteins | sample AntAceMetag02UKG_FD_184773 | JGI IMG/M metagenome (GOLD analysis project Ga0207996, IMG submission 184773) | Saline lake microbial communities from Ace Lake, Antarctica - Antarctic Ace Lake Metagenome 02UKG (SPAdes) (version 2) | ecosystem: Environmental > Aquatic > Non-marine Saline and Alkaline... | reverse complement strand
CCATTATGCTTTGGGCTCGGGACGGTTTTTCGGCCCTGGAATCCTCTGTACTGGCCGACATCCGAAAACTCAGCACCGACGACCACACGCTCCACCTGTTCCTTCCGAAATCCCATGCGGACGAACTCAAGAGCGCCATCGCCTCTGCTCAGGCCGCTGAGGAAACCCTGCATTTCAAAGGCAATCCCACCTCTCAGGAGGGCAAGGAATGCCGACAGTCCATGGTCACCAAACAGAATGCTGAAGACCTGCGTATGGAGGAACTCATTGGGCAAATCATCGGTGGCGCACGCCTCTTCCTTTCGGGCGGACAGGAGCAGTCTTTTACCGGACTCAAGGAAGGTGTGGAGGATGCGGCCAAACAGGTTCTCAACCGGTTATACCCAAAGTTTAATGATGGAGATTCTGCCAGGTGGCCCCAGGTTCTAAAAAAAGCCAAAGAAGGCTCTCCCAGCGCATTGGAGCAGGTCGGGTTTACCGGCGATCCGCAGAATCACCCTGTGTCGGCAGCGATCATCGCATTCATGGGCGCTGGAAAAACGGGCCTGGAGATCCGCAAAAAATTTAAACTACCGCCCTTTGGCTGGCCCCAGGACGCCGTTGACGGCGTTTTGACGACTCTGCTCGCGAGCAACCACCTCAGCGCCCGCATTAACGCGAATCCGCTCCCGCTGGCGGAGGTGGACCAGAAAAAACTCGGACAGGCAGCATTTCGCACTGAAAGTCCGGTACTTACCGTCCTTCAAAAGCTTGCCGTTCGGAAGCTTTTTCAGGAAGCCGGTCTGCCCAATATCACTCCCGGCAACGAACCCGTCGATGCACTCCGTTTTATCGATCACGCAAAATCGATTGCCGCACAGGCCGGCGGGGATGCCCCTGTCCCAATGGCGCCGGCCGCTCCGGAAATCACCGCCCTGGAATCCTGCTCCGGCAATGATCTCCTTTTAGAACTGTACAACAAGCGGGAGGTTCTCCTGGCGAAAATCAACACATGGAAAGACACGGACAAAGAAATCGGCAAGCGGCTTCCTGCCTTTGTTCTCACCGAAAAGCTTGTGGCCGAGGCCGTTGGTTTGCCTGACCACGCCGAGTGGACTGCCACCCTTACCGCGATTCGCGCCAATCGGTCCCTGTTGGATGATCCGGATCCGGCCTCTCACGTTCTCAAAGCGGCAGCCAATGCGCTGCGTTCCGGCATCACCCATGCACACAAGGCCTATACCGACATGTTCGCGGCTCAGACCGCACGCATCAGCAGCAACGCGGCCTGGCAGAAACTGACGGAAGAAAAACGCCGTTCCCTCCTCTCCAGTGCCGGGGCATTTGAACGAAGCGCTCCCACTGCAGATTCCGACGAAGAACTCCTCACGGCTCTACAGTCCTGTTCCCTGGCCAACTGGCAGTCACAGACAGATGCCCTGGCCGCCCAGTTTGACAAGGCCCTGGCCGCCGCCATCATCGAAGCGGAGCCCAAGGCCCGCCGCGTCACGCTTGCCGCTGCCACTATCCACGACCAGGCAGAACTTGATGCATGGCTAAATGAATCCAAAACGTACATAGAAGCCGCCCTGAAAGACGGTCCGGTGATCCTCTAAGGAGAACACGATTTATGCCCATATCCCTTTCCAAAAAACATCGCAAACTTCTCGAAAAGGCCACGGCTGAAGCCCGCATCCTGGCCGAATCTGCCAGCCGGGCCGCGCTTGAAAACCTGGCGGTTCACGAAAAGACGTTCCGTTCCCACATGAGCGATCAGCAGAAAAAACTCCGCAACAGTCTTCGCGCCCGCAGTCGGGCTCTCGGTGACAAGCGGGATAAAAGCTCCAACATTCAGGAAGTTTCGCATTTGACCGAAGCTGCCGCCTACGAACACTGGCATCGGCTGCTGTTCACCCGCTTCCTCACGGAAAACAACCTCCTCATTACCGACGAGGCCAATGGCAATGTCCCCGTAACCCTGGAGGAATGCGAAGAGCTGGCTCCGGAACTGGACGCCCGCGACGGCCTGGACCTTGCCTGTCGATTCGCCGGCCTCACGCTTCCAGGGGTCTTCCGGCGTGACGACCCGGTACTCTACATCCCCATCGCCCTCAACGACCAGGTGGAACTGCGAAAACTCCTTGCGGCCCTTCCGTCGGAAATATTCCGTGCCGATGATGCCCTCGGTTGGACCTACCAGTTCTGGCAAGCCCAGCGCAAAAATGAGGTCAACAAGTCCGGGAAGAAGATCGGGGCAGACGAAATAGCGCCTGTCACGCAGCTCTTTACCGAGGATTACATGGTGGAGTTCCTGCTCCACAACACCCTCGGTGCATGGTGGGCGGGCAAGATGGGACCGATCAAGGCGGATACCGAAGAAGAAGCCCGGGCTCGAGCTGCACTACCGGCCCGTGACGGTGTCCCGGGGATCTCGTGGGCCTATCTGCGCTTTGTACAGGACGAAAAGACCAAGACCTGGCTTCCCGCCGCAGGCGTCTTTGATGGCTGGCCGAAATTCGCACGCCTGATTCGGCTGCTTGACCCCTGCATGGGGAGCGGTCACTTCCTGGTGTTTGCCCTGCCGATTCTCGTTCGCCTGCGCATGGAGGAAGAAAAACTGAGTTCGCAAGGGGCAGTGGTTGCGGTGCTCAAGGACAATATTCACGGCCTGGAAATCGACGAACGCTGTACGCAGATCGCCGCCTTCAATGTTGCGCTGACGGTGTGGAAACTTGCAGGTTATCAAATCCTGCCCAGCCTCAACTTGGCCTGCTCTGGAATTGCGCCCAGCGCAACGGAAGAGGAATGGATGGTACTCGCGGGAGATAGCGACCGGCTCCAGCGCGGCATGGCCCGCCTGTACGGGCTCTTCAAAGAAGCCCCGGTGCTGGGCAGCCTCATCAACCCCCACGCCCAAGGCAGGAATCTCATCGAGGCCGAATTCCATGAGCTAATACCTCTTCTGGGAAAGGCGTTGGCGCAGGAGGCCGAAGAGGACAATATACGTGAAATGGTCGTGACCGCGAGCGGCCTCGCCAAGGCGGCAGAAATCCTTGCAGGCAAGTTCACGATCATCACAACCAATGTGCCCTATCTTGGGAGGAAAAAACACGATGAAATTCTGAAAGGGTATTGTGGCCGCGCCCACCCTTACGCCAAGGCTGACCTCGCAACATGTTTTTTGGAACGTAGTCTAATATTTTGTGCGCCCAGTGGCTCAACTGCACTTGTCACTCCTCAGAATTGGCTTTCTCTCGGTGGCTACGAGAAGCTCCGGCAAGAACTTCTACGGACTGATCAGTGGGATTTTGTTGTGCGACTTGGCTCTAAGGCCTTCCAAACACCGATGTGGGATTTCAATATTTTACTCGTTGGGATAACTCGTCGTGTGCCCTCAGTTTCGCACCGCTTTTCAGGCTTTGATGCCAGTGATTTGAAGACACCGGCGGAAAAGGATTCGGAAATACGCATTGAAAATGTTGTTCGACTTAACCAAAAAAGTCAATTGACCAATCCAGATGCACGTGTTTCGACAGGCGCAGAGACAACTGGCAGCAAGCTGTTTGGCGAGTATGTCGAATGCTACCAAGGAGTGGTAACAGGTGACTTGGAAAGATTTCGAATCCAGTTTTGGGAAGTGCAACTCCACGCTGAGACTTGGCGACCTTTCCGCACGAGCATTTCAGCGTCTGATAAATGTGATGGGCTTGACTCTGCCATTCGATGGGAGGGTGGAAAAGGACAGCTTCACGAATACGCAGCTCTCACGAGGGACAAACTCCACGACATGCATGAAAGCGGCAATCGAGCTTGGGCAAAGATAGGCGTTGCTATCAACAGGATGTCTGAATTGCGAGCTTCAAGTTACTTGGGTGAAATATTCGATAACAACGTAGCTGTAGTTGTACCAAAGAATCCTTCGCATCTTCCAGCTTTATTGGCCTTTTGTTTATTTTCTGACTTTCATGATTCGGTTCGTACTTTGGATCAAACATTAAAAGTTACAAATAGGACCCTTGTCAAAGTCCCTTTTGACCTCACCCACTGGAAAAAAGTCGCCAGCGAGAAATACCCCCACGGCCTACCCAAACCGCACAGCGATAACCCAACACAGTGGCTTTTTAACGGCCATCCTGCGGGTTCCACCCAACCTCTCCACGTGGCCGTCGCCCGCCTGCTCGGCTATCGCTGGCCGCGCCAGAGCGGCAGCAGCTTTCCCGATTGTCCTGCACTCGACCCCGACGGGCTGGAATCCTTAGCCGATGAAGACGGTATCGTCTGTCTGCCCCCGCTCAGCCGTGAGCAACCCGCTGCCGCGCGTTTGCGGCAACTCCTAACCTCCGCCCTCGGTGCCTTTGACGAACACGCCCTTATCGCTGCCGCTGGATTCAAGGGCAGCAAATCCAAGACCCTCGAAGACTGGCTGCGCGACGAGTTCTTTGCTCAGCACGCCAAGCTTTTCCAAGACCGCCCCTTCATCTGGCACCTCTGGGACGGCCGACCCGATGGTTTCCACGCCCTGGTCAACTACCACAAGCTGGACCACGCCATGCTGCAAAAACTCACCTACAGCTACCTCGGCAACTGGATTCAGCAACAGTCAGACGATGCCAAAGCCGACAAACCCGGGGCCGCCGATCGCCTGGGAGCTGCCCAAACGCTCCAGAAAAGGCTTGCAGCCATCCTTGAAGGCGAGGCCCCGCTCGACATCTTTGTCCGCTGGAAACCCCTCAAAGAACAGGCCCAGGGCTGGCAGCCCGATCTCAACGACGGCATCCGCCAGAACATCCGTCCCTTCCTCCTGGCGGGCGATGTGGGTAAAAAAAGAGCAGGCCTGTTTCGCGTGGTTCCTCTCAAACTGAAAGACAAAGACCGTGGCAAAGAACCCCGGCGTTCTAAAAAGGACTATCCCTGGTTCTGGTGTGATGAGGCCCCCGGCACCGATCCCATTGGCGGGGAAGAATTCATCGGAGCTCGATGGAATACAGTACACCTCACCCTCGAAAAAAAGAAGCACGCTCATGAAAAGAATGCTAACATGGATGAACGGGATAAACGGGATTAGCTTACATCCCCTTTATCCTGCGTATCCATGTTCATTAAAAAGAGGAGGTGATTTGATTGAGAACTGTTGAAGATTTGAAATTGAAAAAAAACGAAGAAGCGGCCATTAAAGAAGCGACGCGAATCCTCAAGGAACGGTTCCCGGTGAAGGAGGTTATCCTCTTCGGTTCAAAGGCGCGGGGCGACAGCGACCGGGAATCGGATATTGATTTGCTCCTGTTGACCACGAATCCCCTTGACTGGAAGGAGCGGCATGAGATAGTGGATGCCCTTTTTGAGGTCGAGATGAAGAATGATGTGGTAATCAGCATCATCGTCAATACGCTTCATGATTGGAATGACGGGATATGCACCGCTCTCCCGATCCATGAGGATATCAACAGGGAGGGGGTGGCGATGCGATGACGGAATCGGAATCCAACCAGACGGACCACAAATCCATCCTTGTGGGCTATTGGATGGAAAAGGCGCATGAATCGCTGGCGGCCGGCCGTAGCGAATACAGATCCGGGAGACTTACAACAGCCGTTAGGAACCTCTATTATGCCTGTTTCTATTCCCTGACCGCCTTGTTATTGAAAAAAGGCCGTTCTTTCAAAAAACATACCGGGGTAAAGGCCGCGCTGCATAAGGACCTTATCAAGGAAGGGATCGTGGAACCGGAGTGGGGCAAGTTCTACAACAAGATCTTTGACAGTCGGCATGAAGGCGATTATCAGCCTCTGCGGGTATTCCAGAGCGAAGAGGTGGCCCTCTACGTTGAGCAATGTGCTGGTTTTATTGCGCAGATGGAAACCCTGTTGGGAAAAGACCCACGCCTATGAGCGCCACACCCCACTACGGAATGTTAACATGGATGAACGGGATTAAATTTTATCCCCTTAATCCTGTTTATCCATGTTCATTAAACTGAAGGATAAAACCCTATGACCGTCATTACATCCATCCTCCAATCCATTCGTGATGCGGCTTCATACAACAAGCACGAGCTGGCCGCACCAAGGCTCATTCTGTGGCCTGACGAGGAGCGTCTGTGGATACGGGTGATCGAGCTGCTGCGGGCGAGGCATTCGGCACTATGGTCTCTCGGAGACTATGAGCCCGACAAAGCGACGGGTCCCGCAGCCTGGCTCCGATACCAGTTGGAAGCTCAGTCTGGAGAAGATGTACCGATGATCTACCTGCCCGGTATCGGGCGCGCCGCTTTCCGCAGCGCGGATCAATGCCCGAATCAGGCAAGGCATTTATTCGCGCTGCAATTCCAGGGGCAATTCTGGATACAGAAGAGCGGAAAGAACTGGACGCCGTTTGCTTTCTTTTCCAGTCCACTGGGTGGCCTCGGTTTGGATGTTGCCGGCGATCAGGACACAAAGAAGGCGATTCAGGAGAGCCTGCCAAAGCTGATGGAAATCGAGTTGGATGCACTGCAAGGACGCAGATTGGAAGCGGGGGATTTCCGCGCCATCGTCACCAAGGACCCAGTGCAGACGCTTTTACGCTGGATGGGAGATCCAGTCAAAACAAAAGTGAAACTGGAGAAATCAGGATCGGAGTGGATCAGTTTCTGTGCTGTCTGCCGAGATATGTATGGCTTCAATCCGGAAAAAGACGGCGCGATCACCGCTGGCGAAAAGCTGAGCAGCGTAAAAAGCGCGTGGCAATTGGCCTGGGGACGCTATAAGGAAGCGCCACGCGCCTATCCGGGGGTAAAAGATCTGCTGGAATCCCTACCGCCGGAACAGATTGGCATTTTTGACCCCCCCGGCGAATACAAGCTGAACGAATACAAGCCGAGTTTGAATCGGCAGGAGGAGGAGCGCCTGGAGAAGGCCCTCTGCGCCCTGTCGTCGGCATCTACAAAGGATGCCCTCGCTAAAATCCATAGCCTTGCCGATGAGCACATCCCTCGTGCTTCCTGGGTTTGGGCAACCCTGGGGGAATCGCCGCTGGCGATTGCCATCGGCCACCTGCGAGAACTTGCAGAAGTTATACAGGCCTCGGGAAATCCTTCCACATGGGAAGGGTTGGCTGATTACTATTCGACACTTGGCTGGAAAGCGGACCGCAGTGTCTTGCGAACTCTCGATGCAGCACGGTCCAACCCTGCCACCAAGGCTGTAACTGCCGCGATTCGAACAATCTATCTCCCGTGGCTTGAAAAGTTTTCCACACTTACCCAGGCGCTGGCAGGTACTTATCCCGTCACAGGGGCACAAACGTGTCGTTCCCTCCCGGCCGAGGAAGGCACGGTTTATCTTTTTGCCGACGGTCTGCGCCTGGATGTAGCGCGGATGCTGGAAGAAGACCTCATCTCATCGGATTTGGAGGTGAAATTTGAACATGCATGGTCCGCACTGCCAACCGTTACCGCGACCGCAAAACCTGCCTGGATGCCGCTGGCCGAAAAACTGGGAGGCCCGCTGGAAGGGGCTGGATTTCAGTCGAGAGAACGAGAAAACGGTAAGGCGCTTGTTCACGGGCGCTTTAAAAAACTTGTGACAGAGCTGGGGATCTCCTTTTTGGAATCGGATGAGATTGGATCAGCAACCGGTTGCGCCTGGACTGAGTCCGGTTCTCTCGATACCTATGGCCATGATCAGGGAGCGAAGTTGGCGTGGAGGGTGGAAGAAGAACTTTCCGCATTGCAACAACGGGTTGGTGATTTACTTCAGGCAGGATGGGTGAAAGTCAAAATTATCACGGATCATGGTTGGCTTCTTCTCCCCGGTGGGCTGCCCAAAGCTGAACTGCACAAACATCTCACCGAGTCCCGCTGGGGCCGCTGCGCCATCCCGGGCCCGGGCGCCCATCACGGCTATCCCATGACGTCCTGGTTCTGGGATACGGCCGGAGCCGTTGTCCTGGCGCCCGGTGTATCGTGTTTTATCGCTGGAAAGGAATATGGCCATGGAGGTCTTACATTGCAGGAGGCCTTGATTCCCTGCCTGACAGTATCTGCCAGGCAAACCGGTGGCGGAAGGTCCGTTGTTCTGAAAGAGATAAAATGGTCGGGGATGAGGCTCAAGGTGCTGTTGGATGGCGCGCAGGGTCTCACTGTCGATATCCGCAGTAAAGTTGCCGATGCTGCCACCAGTTTCGCAAGGAGCCCGGCAACAGGGGCGGCCGATGGTCAAAAGACCAGCCTTCTGGTAGAAGATGACGAAACACTCGGTGTGGCGGCCTTCCTCGTGGTTGTGGATGAAAACGGTCAGGCAATTTTTAAACAATCCATTGTTATTGGAGAAAACTGATATGCAACTCGACGCACTGGACCAAATTGCCGCCAGGGCATTCGATGGTTACCTCGTTCGCAAAGATCTCGTGCGCCGGTTTAAGGGGCAATATCCGGTGCCCACCTATGTGGCCGAATTTCTTTTGGGCCGATATTGCGCCAGTGTCGAGGAGGATGAAATCCAGGAAGGACTTGCCATAGTTCAGCGGCAATTGGCCAGTCGGACGGTTCGGGCAGGCGAGGAAGAACTGTTTAAGGCTCGTGCCAAGGAGCAAGGTCGCGTAAAACTGATTGACCTTATCAAGGCCCGGCTGGATGCCAGAAACGATTGTTTTCTGGCCGAACTCCCAAGTGTAAGGCTCAACGATGTGCGTATCGCGGATGATCTGGTCAACACCCACGATCGCATGCTGACAGGCGGCTTTTATGCGGAGGTGGATCTCACCTATGATCCCACAATCGCTGAAGAAAAAAACGGACGGCCTTTCGGTATCGAGTCCCTGCGCGAAATCCAGCTCTCCAAACGAGACGTGCTGGGAACTCTCTGCGAAGGGAGATCGTTCTTTACCTTCGAGGAATGGAAGGACTTACTCCTACGCAGCGTGGGACTTGAACCATCGGTTCTGGGAGAGCGAACGTGTGACGTCATGCTTCTCCGCATGGTCCCATTCGTAGAAAACAACTACAACGTGGCGGAACTTGGCCCCCGCGGCACAGGTAAAAGCCATCTGTACCAGCAGGTATCACCTTACGCGCATCTCGTTTCAGGCGGCAAGGCCACCGTGGCAAAGATGTTCGTCAATAATGCTAATGGCCAGCGCGGCCTCGTTTGCCAATATGATGTGGTTTGCTTTGATGAAGTCTCCGGCATTTCCTTCGATCAGAAAGACGGAGTGAATATCATGAAAGGCTACATGGAGTCGGGGGAATTCAGCAGGGGCAAGGAGAGCATCCGTGGTTTCGGCGGGTTGGTCATGGTGGGCAACTTCGAAGTCGATGTGGAACATCAGCAACGCATTGGTCACCTATTTGGGCCTCTCCCACCGGAAATGCGCGACGACACGGCCTTTATGGACCGCATCCATGCCTATATACCGGGCTGGAACGTACCGAAAATCAGCCGTGACCTGTTGACCGAACACTTTGGGCTGGTCAGCGATTTCCTTTCATCCTGCTGGAACCATCTGCGTTCACAAAGCAGGGTCAATCATCTCCAGGGTCGTGTGCAATTCGGTGGCGCCTTGAGCGGACGCGATACAACCGCCACACAAAAGACGATCAGTGGACTTCTAAAACTGATGTTCCCGGATCCCGAAACCGAAATCCCTGACGATGCCATCGAGTGGGCTGCAAGACTCGCCTTGGAATGTCGACGACGAGTGAAGGAACAACAAAAACGCATCGGGGCTGCTGAATTTCGAAATACCCATTTCAGCTTTGCGATGATCCCTGATGGGATTGAGCAGTTCGTCTCCACTCCTGAACTTCACAACGAGAACAGCATCGGCACTGATCCGCTCCCGGCCGGTCAGATATGGGCGTTGTCTCCAGGCGGCCCGGATGAAAATCCGGGACTGTTCCGCATCGAAGTAACGGAAGGGCCTGGAAGCAGCGTGAAGATTCTCAATCAAAGCCCTCCGGGACTGCTCAAGGAGAGCGTGCGCTGCGCAGAACAGAATCTCTATGCCCGATCAAAAGAACTGGTGGGTGATCGAGATCCGCGTGCCCATGAGTTCACGATTCAGTTTCGCGCTTTTGATGCCTGCAAGAGCGCCGCGGCCACGGGAATACCTGTCCTGCTCGCCATGAGTTCCGCGCTCGTCGAAAGGACCCTGGAAGGTGGACTGGTCGTCGTAGGCGGACTCAATCTCGGAGGATCCATCGAGCCCATTTACAACGCCGTCAGCATCGTCGAACTGGCTGCCGACAAAGGTGCCCAAAAAATCCTCATTCCTGTCTCTGCGCGCAAGCAACTCTTCGAATTGCCAGACGACCTGGCTACCCGGATCAATGTCGTGTATTTTGCAGATGCAAAAGATGCCCTGCTCAAAGCGATCAGTGAATA
>Ga0207996_1002710_pt1 | contig 10341 bp, 18 predicted proteins | sample AntAceMetag02UKG_FD_184773 | JGI IMG/M metagenome (GOLD analysis project Ga0207996, IMG submission 184773) | Saline lake microbial communities from Ace Lake, Antarctica - Antarctic Ace Lake Metagenome 02UKG (SPAdes) (version 2) | ecosystem: Environmental > Aquatic > Non-marine Saline and... | reverse complement strand
CGCTGATGACTCCTCTGTTTTAACAATAGGTGCAGGTGCAGTATCAGTTGACGGGAGTAACACAGGTGACCAAGACTTATCTGGCTATGCTTTAATAGGTCAGACAATGTATATAGGCACTACTGGGGTTGCTATTAACAGAAGCACAGCAGCATTGACATTAGCAGGGATTACTTTAACTACCCCTAATATAGGAACGCCTTCAGCTGGTACATTAACTAGCTGCACTGGCTTACCAGCAGCTGCTGTAGTAGCGGGAACATTAGGTACCGGTGCTTATGTATTTGATAGTACAGTAAGTGGCATTACTACCCTCGGAATGGGTGGAGACTTAACCAATTATGAAGCGGTTAATGATGCTAACCCAGAGATTAGGATAGGTTCTGCTGATGCTAATGAGGGGCATATCCACGCAGTTTATGATACAGGGGCACAAACACTTGATTATTTAGAGATTAAAACTGATTCAGGTGGAGAGGGTGATATTGTATTGAGTCCTGCGAGTGGTTTTGTCGGCATCGGGTTAACAGACCCCTCGCAACAGCTGGAAATCACAGGGAACTTTGAATTACCTGCTTCTACTCACGCAAATAGTGCAGGGATTATCTACAAAGGGGCTAACCGTTTTATCTCTGACTTCAATTATGGATTAAATATTGCTGAAACGCATACAACTGTTGGATTTAATACTTTTGTAGGTATCAATGCTGGTAATCTTACAATGGGAAGCACTGCGACAGCGACTCATCACGCAAGTAGGAATACAGGGATAGGTTCTTATTCTCTCTACAACAACACCACAGGATACCAGAACACAGCTAATGGTTTTTATTCTCTCTACTCCAACACCACAGGATACCGTAACACAGCTAATGGTTATCAATCTCTCTGCTACAACACCACAGGATACCGTAACACAGCTAATGGTTATGCTTCTCTCTTCTCCAACACCACAGGATACAGTAACACAGCTAATGGTTCTTATTCTCTCTACTCCAACACCACAGGAAGCTATAACACTGCTAATGGATTTTATTCTCTCTTCTACAACACCACAGGAGGCAATAACACAGCTTTAGGATATGATGCAGGACACTATCAAAGCGATGGCACATCAGCATTACAAACCCCAGAGAATTCAACATATCTTGGCTATGGCACTAAATCAGGGTCAGACTCTGCTGGTGGGGAAGATGTAATAGATAACGAAATAGTGATTGGGTATAACGCCATAGGTAATGGGTCTAATACAGTTACGCTGGGAAATACGAGTATAGGTGAACTTCATTGTCAGGTTGCATTAACAGTAGATTCAGACCAGAGAATTAAAAAAGATGTAGCTCCTGTTAGCACAGGGTTAGATTTTATCAATGCTCTTAATCCAATAACATTTAAGAGGGTTAATCCAGCTGATTATCCAAAGGAGATAAAACCGCCAGAATACACAGATAGGACAATTACAGAAAAAGATGAAAAAGGTAAAGATGTAGTAAGGATAGAGAAAGCAGAGCCAAGACCAGAGGATAATAATAATAAGTATATTGGTTTAGTCGCACAGGAAGTAGAAGCGGTTTTACAAGAACAAAATCTTGATTTTAAGCTAGTTGATACTTCTACTAAAGGTAAAAAGGGAATTAGATATGGGGAATTAGTTATGCCGTTAATAAAAGCAGTTCAAGAATTATCAGCTAAAGTAAAGGTATTAGAAGCTAATAAATAATTTATATAAGTGGAGATAACAAATAATTTAAAATTATGAGAGGACAAGACAATCAATACGAATACATCGGCACTGCAACTACAACACAAGTAGTTACTGGGCAAGGAACATTACACTCAATCGTAGTAGGGACAACATCTGCAGGTGCTATCCAAGTCATTGATAGCGTTTCAGGCACAACTAGCAATCAAGCAGAAGATATATGACCTGTTAAAGAAGATAATTAAACTTGTAGGGCAGTTGGAGTGAGAGCATACTTTTTATTCACAATAATGGCAGTAGTAACAGCAGTATTTATAATAGGAAGGATATAGTTAATGTTTTGTGAAGAACATACAGATGTAATTAAAACTTTAAGCAGTATTGAGCAGATATGCAAAGCTACAAATTCGCATATAGACAGACTTGATAGTAGGATTAATGGAGCCTTTACAAGAATAGAAAAGCACGTTGACGAGGGAGATAAAAAGGGCGGTTTCAGAGAAAGGCTTGTAAAGATCGAAACGCTTGTTGTTACAGCAACAGAAGAAAAGCTAAACTCTGTAAAGGCCTCTCAATGGCGCATAGGTTTGATTGCCGGTATCCCTGGTGTAATAGCCACAATTATATTAATAGTATTTAAGATTATAAATATGGCAACAAAATGAAAATATTAATCATAATAATAGGCGCGGCCATATCAGGCATTTTATATAGATGCGGAGGCATGAGCAAGGACGACACAGCCAAGCCGGAGTGGATCCCCAAGTGGGCCCGGCAACGACTGGTAAGACGATGGGGCTGTCCCTTGATATCTCTGCTCGTACTATTCCTGATCGGAATACAGCCGGCATGGTGGGTTTATCCCGTAGTATTTTTATTAGCATGGCTTATGACCACAACCTACTGGGACGAGGTTTTCGGATATGACAATTTCTACGCGCACGGCTTTATGATAGGCCTCGCGTATTTACCATATATGGTAGCAGTGACCTGGTGGATTTTGATTTTAAGGGCCCTGGTCCTGGGGCTATTTATGGGGATATGGTGCCACTTCTTCGAGAATGACGTAGTAGAGGAAATGGGTAGAGGCGCAGCGATCGTGGCGACATTGATTTTATTGTTATTTGTCAGCGGTTGCGCGGCCACACTAAACGCAAAGTATGACGATGAGGGCCGGCTGATAGGATTAAACGCATCAGGACAGCAGGAATCAAGCGTCAAGCAAGACGCAGACGGCACAGTAGAATACAAGATGAACAATAAACAAGAGCCACTTATAAAAGATGTAATTTCAATTAACGCTCTAAAAGATAACTAAGGAGGTGGCAGATGGGAATAGTGCTAAAAATATGGACATGGATAAAAAAGAACGGAGCAGGCCTGGCAGGGTTGCTGAACAGCCTTGTTAAGATAGCAAGGGAATTAATTATCGTGGTTATCAGAATAGTTGCCTTAGTGCTTCCCGATAAGTTTGTCGAGGAAACACTTATAAAAAAGATCAGCGATATCTTTAATAAGATCGAGGGGTGGCTAAAGATAGCGACCGACTGGCTACTTAAGCTGACATAATTATGATACAGCTTATAACCATAGGCCTGACGGCAGCGGTAGGAATCATATCCATTATCAAATGGTTAGGATCCTACAAGCGAAAAAGAGAAGCCAGGAAACGTGAAATAGAAAGGCTAATAAAACATGGAGAAAAATCTATTGCAGAAGCTCTTGATAGGAATGACACTCTTTCTATTAGCCGGCTCACTGAGCAGCTGCGCAAACTTAGGCTCGAACACCGTCATCTTAACGAGCAAGGATAAAATATACGTTGTCCCAGAGAACACAAAGCTCGAAGTGATATGGGATAAGAAAAAAGTTGTTATCACGACGGACGAAGATATGCTTTTAATGTATAAAGGAACCTACTTCGAAAGCATACAAGAAAAAAACGAGGACGCAATAAGATAGACAAAAATAGATTCGCCACAAGCCCGGGTTTCCTCTTTTCGCCCGGGCCTTTTTATTTTTAAATATATTAAAATATTTCTTGACAAATATAGCGTTTGGCGTTATTATATGATTAATCAATAAATAAACAAAAATAGAAAGGAGGCTGAGATGAACATTAAATGCATACAGATAGACACCGAAACGCATAGCGCATTAAAGGTTTTTTGTGCTAAAAAAAGAGTAACGATAATAGAAGCAACGAAAGCAGCAATTAAGGAATATTTAAAAAAGAAGGGAAAATAGCATGAAAACATCGGTCATGGTGGCCACAGCAATATTATTATGCCTTACCGGATCCGCACACGCGGAGCAAATAAACATGAGAGCGATCGCCAGGATAGAAAGCTCACTCAATCCATTAGCTTACAATTCCTACACCAAAGCCACGGGGCTCTACCAGGTAACACCGATATGCCTCAAAGATTATAACCAATACCACGCCAAGAAACTTACCTTAAATGAAATGAAGAATCCGGTTCTCTGCTTCCAAGTAGCCGACTGGTATATGAACACCCGGATCCCACAGCTACTTCTGCACTACGGATATGAGGACACGATAGAGCGCAGGCTCGTAGCCTACAATGCCGGAATCACAAGGGTCGTTTATTACGACCCACCACTCAACCTACTACTTCCAAAACAGACAAGAGATTACATCAGAAAATATAACGAAATCAACGAATAAGGGAGGGGTCATGTTAGGACTTAACATACACAACATAGAGGAAATCGAAATAGACAAGATCGGTAAGATTTTCAAGGGCAGTTATTGCAGGACAATCAGAATTAAAACAAGCGAAGTAGATAACATAGAGATATATCTATTCGCGGCCACGCCCGAGAGATTAAGGGTCGCGCTAACCGGAAAGGGGAAATAGGATGGTCGAGAACGCAAAAGCAGTAGCGACAAAGCAACAGAACATAAAGGATCTGATACTATCAGACGGGGCAAAGAAACAATTTGCCGCAGCATTACCAAAGCATTTGTCACCGGACAGATTTATAAGGATCGCACTAACAGCCGTAACCAAAAACCCTAAAATAGCAGAGTGCACCAGGGAAAGCCTGTTCTCCTGCCTTTTGGATTTATCGCAATTAGGCCTGGAGCCAGACGGACGCAGGGCGCACTTAATCCCCTACGGCAATAAATGCACACTGATCGTGGATTACAAGGGCCTGGTAGAGCTCGTTATCAACACGGGCCAGGTGTCGAACGTGCACGCGGACGTAGTATGTATGGATGATAACTTCGTTTATAACAAGGGCACAATCGAAACGCACAGCATCGATTTTAAAAGACCACGCGGCGATATGTACGCGGTATATTGCGTTATCTCATTTAAAGACGGCACAACCAAGACAGAGGTTATGCAAAAAGACGAGGTGGACGCGATAAGAAAAAGAAGCAAGGCATCGGGATCCGGGCCCTGGGTCACAGACTACAACGAAATGGCGAAAAAGACAGTATTCCGCAGAGCCTCAAAATGGGTCAAGCTATCGCCTGAGCAGAGGGACGTTATCGAAAAAGACGATAAGCATCAATTTGAGCCGATCGTAGAAGCCGGCAAACCCGTAGTGAGTATGCCCCAGGAGATAGACAGCCCAAAGAAGCAAGAACATGACGAAGTCATGGCCGCAGAGATCGTAGACGCTTTCAAACAAGCTAAGAACCCAACAGAGCGCGAGAAAATAAAGGCAGACAACCAGGCTAATATAGACGCTCTACCTGATGCACTCAAGCAGTGGGTAAACGAGGCCTACGGTGGATAAACCACGCACAACAAACATCCTCAAGGCAGCCGGGCTGATAGACTTCTCCATGGTCCGGCAGGACATTATGAAGAGGGCCTGCGCGTTTGGTAACGCCGTACACAAGGCAACCGAACTCGACGACTTAGGGACCCTGGACACAACCACCGTGGATCCTCCAGTAGTGCCCTACCTTGAGGGGTGGCGGAAGTTTAAAAAAGACTACAACCTGCACTTTGAACCACACGAAATCGAACACCGGCTCATATCCAAAAAGTACGGGTTCAACGGAACGCCGGACAGGTGGTTCACGCCTAAAGGCATACTCATCGACATTAAGAGTAGCACATCGATGATGCCGGCCACCGCAATACAGACAATGTCCTACCAAATGCTGATAGAGGAAAACTTCAAAATCAAAATCAAAAAAAGACTGGGCGTCCAGTTGACAGAAAAAGGCTACAAGATATCACCATACACAGACTCATCGGACAAGGCGGTGTTTCTTGCCTGCCTGCATGTTTTTAACTGGAAGAAGCGGAGAGGACTACTGAAATGACAGACATAACAATAAGGCCAATAAAGACAGAGAGCGTGGACGTGGCGGTAACGGAATCAAATCAAGCATTACAGGCCATACAGGCGATAGATATCAAGGACCAGGCGTCATATGAAAACGTGGCAGACATTAGAAAAACGGTAAATGCCAAGGTCAAGGAACTGGACAAAGAGCGCAAGGAGATAACGGTCCCCTTAGACGCGGCCAAGAAAAAGGTACTGGAGCTATTCAAAAAGCCCCAGGACATATGTAAGAAAATCTTACAAACCTGCGATGTAATGATGATCGCCTACACCGATATCCAGGAGCGCAAGCGCAAAGAGGAGCAGGACCGCCTGGACCGGATCGCAGAGAAGAAGCGACAGGAATTAGAGGCAAAGGCAGAGTCAAAAAGGGCGGAGGGCCAAGAGGACAAGGCAGACAGATATGAGGAAAAGGCCACAGAGGTCCTGACACCGGTCGCAGCACCCAGGGTAGACAAGCCGGCAGGAGTGCACTACACAGAGCGGTGGTACGGCGAAGTAAAAGACCTTAAGGCACTACCCGATGAGTACAAGATCGCAGACGAAAGCAAAATCAACAAGGTTATTCAAGCCACAAAGGGTACGCTTCCGATTCCGGGAGTGCGCATATTCTCAAAAAAGATAGTCAATAGCAGGGGTTAAAAATGATACAAACACACATGGTGAATAAAACGAAACTGCTGCGGCAGAAACTCCCCCAGGGTTTGGTGGAAACCATGACACCGTGGGGTTGACCGCCCACCTGTCGCAGCCCCAAAAAAAAAGAGAGGATGAGTATCATGTCAAAGGATGACAGACTGCTAAAGAGCGCGAAAAAGGGAAAACTAAGGGCCGGCAGAAAAGAGCTGATCCGACACCTGAATGGCTTCCGGATAACAAGGCAAGAGGCAATAAAGTCGAAATGCTACGATTGCAACGGTATGGGCGAACTGGGAGAGTGCGACATGGTAACCTGTGCCTTACATCCATTTAGCCCTTATAATCGCCACAGGGGGTAGTTTTAAGGGCAACGAGGACCGTAAAAACGATTTTAAAAGGGGGTTGGCATGGTAACTGAATACAACACGAAACTGATAGAATGGTTTAAGAAATACAAGATAGGACCTAAGAACGCGGTCAGCTTCTTTGGGATCCCCAGGGAACTTGAGGATAAGAACCTAAAAGGGGAATTGGCGGACCTGGTAGAGCACAAGATCATTGAAATGGATGCGACAGGGCGGTTCTTACTTTATCAGGAACCAACAGTAATAGGCGCAGATCCGGCCAAGACCATAGAATACCGGAAACATGACTACCTTATGGGCGATATTTATAATGAGATATCAAAGCGCAGCAAGTATAAACCGATAGTGTCCAAGGACTTAGAGCGATGTTTTGATATAGACGGTTCAGAGGTCCGGGATATAGTAAGAGTGCTGAGGCGAAAAGGCGAGCCGATCGTGGGCAGTCATAGCGGTTACTACTTAGCCACAGGCTCGACAGAGATCCAGGAGCTAATAGCAGACTTGGTAAGCCGGATAAGTAGTATGAGCGAAACCGTAAAGGCAATTAAAGACAAAGCATACGACAAGTATGGAACCCAATTAACACTGGAATTTTGATATTAAAAAACACTTGACAACAAGTCAAGATGATGATATAATTTACATAGAATTAAAATACGGGAGAAGTAAATGACTAACAAAGCAAACACAAAACAAATAGACCGACGAGAAAAAAACTCGTTGGATTTTTTATGTTTACGCCCTGCTGGCTTCTCCCAAGAATTTAGAGATGGTTTAGTCGCCACTCACAGCAGGGTATTTTTTATTTAAGGGGGTAAGATGAAAAGACGATTTATTGAATTAGAACTAACGATACAAGAAATATCTGATATAGTAGAAGCTCTAAAATCTTCCGACCACGCAAGTGAAACATCATATAACAGTGCATTAATCAATGAAATAGAACACCAAACTGATAATGAATTAATATGAAAGATCCAGCCTTTTTATTTTATTTCCAAGACTTCCTTGTTGGCACAAGCTTCATGACGCTTGAAGAAATAGGAGCATATATAAAGATTCTATGCTTCCAGGCTGATAGGGGGCCATTAAGGGAACAAGATATTTTAAAGAAAATACCCGCTCCCATATGGAACGCCATATGTTGTAAATTTAAAAAAGACAAAGATACATACTTTAACGCAAGATTGCAAGAAGAAGTAGCTAAAAGGAAGAATTATACTGAATCAAGGCGTAAAAACTTACATATGGGTAAGCATATGAAGCCCCATATGAACAAGCATATGGAAAATGTAAATGAAGATGTAAATAAAGATATAAATAGAATTAAAGATAGTAAAGATAAGGGCAGCGTAGATCTTATTGTTACTGATCTGAATTGTGTATTAGGAACCAACTACAAAACAACCTCTACCAAAACAGCAGACCTTATAAGCTATCGTATAAATGACGGCTTTACTGTAGAGGATTTCAAAAAGGTTCATAGAAATATGCTGTTTGCTTGGGGCGCTGATAGTAAGATGGTTAAGTATCTACGGCCCGAAACGCTATATGGAACCAAATTTGAAAGCTACCTAAACCAAAAAACATCAACAACTAAACTCACAAGCCAGGGTGTAGGGGCTTATCTTGTGGGGCAGACGTGGTTAAAAGAAAAAGGTATCTCAAATGCTGGATAAAGACAGATTCATAATGGTAATGACAGGGCTGTGTGATATGTATAGCAAAGAAATTAGCGAGTTTATATTAGATATGTATTATGACATTTTCAAAGATTACACAATAGAGCAGTTTGAAAAGGCAGTAACGCATTGTATCAAAGAGCACGTTTATAATTCAATACCAAAACCCCCTGACATATTAAGCCATTTAGAGGGCACAAAAGACGACAAGGCTTTAATGGCATGGATGCAGGTTATTGAAGCCATAAAAAAGGGCGGATATTATGCCTCAATAGAGTTTGCTGACCCAGTAATACCGGCCTGTATCGAGGATTTGGGCGGTTGGCAATACCTCTGCTGTTCCAAGCAAGATGATATGTGTTTTATTGAAAAGAGGTTTATGGACTTGTATCGGCTGTTATTAAAACGCGGCAATGTAATTAACAAGAAGATTATGGGGTTTATAGAAACACAGAATAATAGTATGGGATATTCTGATAATATGCCTGATGTAATAAAGATTGGATTTGAAGAACAAAAACAGATAGGCCATTAAATGATTAGCAGTGGACGGCTTAAACCGTGGCTCTTTAAATTAGGATTGCCCTTTGGCGCAAGCCGAGCAAAGATAGAAGGTCTTTGCTACCAATCCGATAGAGTGTGGAACCGAGAGAGATTCGGCCGCTGCTTATGTAATTATAATACTTATAATAGAAAAACGATCATTCAGCAGTTAAACAGGAGGGTATAAATGGGACACACACTCAAGAACAGCGAAAAAAACATAACAAAAGCGATCAAAGGCATGCTTGCCTTAATGGAGGCAGCAGGGCAGATCGTGCACCACGACAGGCTGAACTCCGGCAGCACTTTCAACAAGAACGCCAAGACCGGCAAGAGCTATGCCTTTAATATGTGCAGGCCCGGGACACCGGACCTTTATGTTATCCTGAATGACGGGACGATCCTATGGATTGAGGCTAAGAGCAGCATCGGTAAACAGAGCGAGAACCAGGTAGCGTTTGAGCATAAGGTGATGTGTCTACCGGGGCACCATTATATAATAGCAAGAGGCGTGTCAGACGTCATTGATTTTATAGACAAGTTTAAGCTATATGCTAAGGGGCGCGGATAATATGCCCAAAGGCAAGAGGATCAGAGCAAGAGAGCACTTACCTAATACAGAGGACAACGCCCGGAGCACAGCAGCAGTGCGGAAGTTTATGGCTAAGAGGTGCCCTTTGAAGAAGTTTGACAATGAACCGGTAAGCGAATTTAACCAAGGGAGGAGAGGATGATGAAGCCAAAAGTTAAACAGTATTTATTAGATAAAGCTATGAGGTTTGCAGAGGAGTCTATAAAAGAAGATTATTCACACATTAGAGATAAGGTGTTTGATTTTGAATGGTTTAAATCAAATATGCGTGGAGTTTTAGATGAGTTTAAAAAAGAATTGGAGGAATGTATAAGAGATATAGTAAATAAGGATTTCAGCGAAAATGAATATCTTGCTAAAGTAGAACAATATACTGTATTAGAAGTTAAATACAATGAATTAATAATGGCAGTAGGCAACAAATATAAAGCTGAAATCAGAAAGAAGATAAACCTACAAAGGGGGTTGAGATGAAGAAAGGCG
>Ga0207996_1002702_pt1 | contig 10375 bp, 8 predicted proteins | sample AntAceMetag02UKG_FD_184773 | JGI IMG/M metagenome (GOLD analysis project Ga0207996, IMG submission 184773) | Saline lake microbial communities from Ace Lake, Antarctica - Antarctic Ace Lake Metagenome 02UKG (SPAdes) (version 2) | ecosystem: Environmental > Aquatic > Non-marine Saline and Alkaline... | reverse complement strand
GAAAGAGCACCTCCGTAAACCGATTTTTGGCTATTTTTTATAGCAAAACTTTACGAAAGAGAAAATTTAAAATTCCCTGTTTTCGGGCCTCAAGGGTGTAAGCGGGAATTGCTGAACAAACTCCACGTTCCGGCAAAGGCATTGGCTTCCGGGTCAGGCATAACTGCTTTGTAAAGACGTTCCACCTGGTCGGCTAAGTTGAGAAAACCTTTCTTGATATCGTCCGTCTTCACCAGGGCCTCCACCGCATCGTCGAGCAGACTGATTCGTTCCACAGGCACGGCCTGCTCCACGGCCACCACGTCGATCCCGTTGTCTCTGCAGAATGCAGTGCATTCGCTCATGGTCTTTTTCAGATCTTCCACCAACTCGGATTTTTCCCGGATCGGTTTTTCACCTTCCCCAGCCTCCCCCCCGGTGCCAGACCCGTAGATGGCCAGGGCCTTCTCAAGGCTCTTAAAAACCCCCACGTAATCCACAATGAGGCCATTCACCTTTTCTATAAAGACCCGGTTGGCCCGCGCAATGGCCTGCATCAAGGTGTGGTTGCGCATCGGCTTGTCAAGATAAATGGTCGAGCAGGATGGGACGTCAAAACCAGTCATCCACATGGCACACACAAAGACCAGACGGAACGGATTATCCGGGTCTTTAAACTTAGTGTCCAGGTCTTCTTCCACCATCCGTTTCCGATGGGGACGGATGTCAAGCCCCTTTTCCCTCATATCACGGATCTCATTCTGGGCCTGGGAAACCACCACGGCCATGTCGGTCTCATCCATGAACTTCAGCCTGGCCTTGAGTTCGTCCTGGCGTTCGTCATAGGACGTGGCCACATCATCCATGAGCTCTGACATGGCATCTTTCCAGTACTTCCTGACCTTTTCATACATCCTCACGGCCGTGGCCTTGTCAATACAGACCACCATGGCCTTTCCCGAAAAGCCCCGGTTGGTAAAGTGCTTGACAATGTCCTCTGCCACCGCCTCCAACCGGTCGTCCCGGGTGATCAGATGGTATTCCCGGGCAAACTCCCTTTCAAGCCGCCTCTCCTGTTCCTCGTCCAACTCGGCCTCTTCTAAGAGCCGCTCCATGTCCTCGTTAAGATTCTCATTGGAAAGCTGAAGTTCCGGTATGCGGTTCTCATAGTACAAGGGGACAGTGGCCCCGTCATCTGCCGACTGCTTGAAATCATAGATGCTCACGTAGTCCCCAAATACCTCCCTTGTCTTCTCTTCTCCGGCGATCAGGGGCGTACCGGTGAAGGCCAGGAACGAGGCATTGGGTAGGGCCGTCCGCATATTCATGGCCAGACGGTCGTACTGGCTTCGGTGGGCCTCATCGGTAATGATGATGATGTCTTCCCTCTCTGACAGCACAGGGTGGGCTTCACCTTTTTCCGTTCGGAATTTGTGGATCAGGGTGAACACATAGCGGTGATCTTCGGTCAAGAGCTGTCGCAGGTGACGGCTGGATTCAGCCTGTGGCTTGGATTCGGTTATGACCCCGCTTGAGGCAAAGTTTTTGTAGATCTGGCCATCCAGTTCTTTCCGGTCGGTAATGATCACAAAGCTCCAGTTCCCCGGCATCTTGCGAAGCACCTTCTGCGAAAAGAAGATCATAGACACGCTCTTCCCACTCCCCTGGGTGTGCCAGAAGACCCCGAGACGTCCTTTTCGTGTCTTGATCTCCCCCATGGCTTCAAGGGCGTTGTTCACTCCAAGGTACTGATGGTTTTTGGCCACAATTTTGATGAGACCGCCCGGTACGTCCATGAAGAGGGTGAAGTTTTCCATTAGGTCCAGGAGTCTGTCTGGGTCGCAGGTGCCTTTGATCACCGTCTCCAGACTGACAGATGCCGCTTCGGTTTCGCTCTCCACCCGTTTCCAGTCCCCAAAGTGCTCCCACCCGGCGCTGACGCTCCCCACCTTGCTCTGGCTGCCGTTCGACAGAATGATAAGCCCGTTGTACCAGAAAAGATGCGGGATGGTGTCCTTGTAGTCGCTCAGATTTCCTGTGTACGCGGTCTCAAGCCGCTGGTGCACGGCCTTGAACTCCATGAGAACCAGCGGAAGGCCGTTGACAAAACCTATCAAATCCGGTCGCCGGGTGTACATCTCGCCGGTGACCCAGAGCTGAGAGCACATGAGAAGGTCGTTTTTTTCCGGATGCTCCCAGTCGATGATCCGGACCACTTCGATCCGGTTATCGTCGCCTTCCGGGTCGGGGATCTCGACCCTTACGCCATTTTTGATAAGGTCGTACACCTCCCGGTTTGCAGCCGCAAGACTCATGCGGGAGCGGTCTCGAAGGATTTCTTCTATGGCAAGGTCGATGGCCTGCCGAGGGAGTACAGGGTTGAGCTTTTCTAATGCAGGCTTGAGACGGAATACCAGCACCACTTCAGATTTGGTTTCTCGCCCCAAAGGACTGCCGCCCGTTTGCTCAAATTCATGAAAGGCATCAACATGTTCCCAGCCCAGACTTTTGAGCATTTCGATAGCTGGTTTTTCAACCAGTGCTTCTTCGGAAAAGTCCGACACTTGTAATCCTCGTCAAAATTTTGATGAACTCGTAAAAAATCAGAAATCTGCTGTTTTCGTCATTCCTGCGAAAGCGGGAATCCAGGAAAATCAATCACTTATGGACTCCCGCCTTCGCGGGAGTGACGGCCCTGGAGACTTTTTACGAGACCGTCAATTTTGAATTGTAAAAAAAATACTTGACTTTTTTTCATTCTTGTCTATCATGAATATAGCTCATCTACCATGTGTAGAAGGAGTTGGGCCGACGTTCCGCGTCGGCCTTTCTATTTCATATTATTCTCTTCTTGTATTTCTTATTAAGTTTCTTTCGCGTATGGGGATAATCCACATAAAAAGATGTGACTAATCGCCTTCCTCCATCGCGGTATTTTTTCATTATTACAACAAAATCAAGTTGTTTGAGCCACAAATAGGTCTTTACCGAACCATCCCCTTCCTTATAATCCCAGTTCAATAACTCAGGTTTGTCTCGATTCTCAATGACAGCCTTTACCCATGGCAGCCTTTCACAACGTCTCATGTCAGGCAATCTTTCCCCCGTTTTTTTGTCTTCTCGGTGGGTAAGATGCCAAAAGATGCTTTCCTTATCGTCCTCCCTTTCTGGGAAAAACCAGACCGGTTTACCACTGTATAGGGGTTGATTAAATTTAAAATCTCGCTCAAAAATCGAATAAAGAACGTCAAATGTATCTTGCCCCCACGGGTCGACACTAACCATCGGTGGCAGCCACTCAGGTAATTTGGTCATTGTTGTGTCTCCATGGCCTGCCAGCTGAAAATATTGACTTTCTCTTCTCTCAATAGGGTAGTCTTGGTCAGAGAATATCCAGATTTTTGCCTCATGAGCTCTACTAAGTCCCCCTTAGCTTTACTTCCTTCATGTATTCTATTTGCGTGAGAAACAGATCCGATGAGCAGGTCTGCTAATTGGAGTATTTCCACGTGCTTTGATTCTACCAATTGAATACGTTCTATGATTTCTCTTGAGAAATCATACATATTATTACACAAAACGTCGTGCAGCTTAGCAACTTTTGCCCCACCGTGCGTGTCCTTAATGTCAAGATAAACTCGATAACGAGTTCCCGGGATCAAAATCACCTTAAGCATGTCAAAATACATCTTGTAGTACCAGACATCATGGTCTTGATCGGGGAAATCTCCATGGCTTAGTTTTGACTTGTCAGACACGATTAGTGCTCTAAAATGGAGATCTTGTTCATCAAAGAAGAATGTCATAAGGTCTTTATAAAAAATGATCTTGGCTGGGGATACCTTAGTCCATTTGATCTCAAAATTGGCGTTCATCCCATGTCGTAGCTTGATTTGGTGGATGCGTTCTGCGATTTGCCTGGTTTTTTCCAACGGACACCAGATCGCCCCAAGAACCATAGCCTTTTGGCCATCATTTTCCAGATGGCATGATTCGTCGCAATAAACATTATATGTTGTACTCATCTCACTTCCTCTCAAACTGGTAAATTTTTTTCTTTAGCTCCTCAATCACCAGATATCAATTCATTCTCCAGACACTCTCCCTATCGCCTTTAAAGATGCCTCTCCGTATGGCAACCCCTATGGCGTTTCGGATGGCATTTCGGATCTGCTCTCTGATCCGCTGAAACCCTAAATGCAAAGCGACCTCCCTGATGGCCGCTTCTCTTTTTACGATCCGACTTTTTCGGATGACAGACCGCAAGGTTTTAATCAATTCGTCAGGGTCATATTCGGAAATACTTGGTGTCGCGATTCTCAGATAACCGCTGTCCGATTCGAGGACACGGCGCCTCAGGGCTGCCCGAAGATGTCCTTTGAGCACTGAATCAATCCTCGGCTCCAGCCTCCTATACCCTATTGCCCTGGCCGTCAACCGGATAAACTCCTTTCTCTCGATAAAGCCCCGGCCCCGGCCAACAGTGCGGAACACGGCCATGACATCGTTTGTTTCCCATTGATCGATGGGAATGGTTTGGGATTCTTTTTTTGGATTCTCTTTGTTGTCCTGATGTCTATCTGCGCCTTTTGCCTGAGGCTTTGTGTGGCGGGGCAGGGTTTCTACGGATTCGGTACTGGAAGGGGGCGTCGAAGCTTGATCATTGAGAGCGCTTGTATCGATGTCCAGTTCGGAGACGTCCAGCCCACCGGAGATGAGCCTGGGGAGGAGGTGGTCTCGGGTTTGGCGGAGGTTGGTGTTCTTGTTGACGGTATTAAGAACTAATTCCATAAGGGGCCGAACCACTCTGGAGAAGTGATCAATCAGCACCGCGCTTGGTCGGACGACCACCATTCGCTTGAATGTATCAACGACGATTGTGTCAAATGTCGCCCCGCCAGTATTCTTCTTGAGGTAGTCGACCTGCTGCTTTGTTGCCAGGAATATGAATTGCTGACTGATTCCGTCTTTGCCTCGTAGCGCATAACAGGACTGATTCATCGCCATACCCATAGAGGGCATCACAACCTTTCCCACGGTCCCCCGAGCGGTGATGAACACGGTGTCCTTTTGATATAGTCTGCTGTTACACTTGGTGAGGCCAATTTCGGTGATGGATTTCTCGGTATTGGTTACATAAAACGAATCGGGCGCATCCTTTGGCGCAAAGAAAGGGATCGATCCACCCCAATACTCTTCTATTTTTGTTTTGGGAGTCCCTCCACTCAATACATCAGCTATGTCGGTGAACGGCACCGCCTCCCACCCTTCCGGAATCTTCCCCAGCGGTGAATCCACCATCCGCACCTTCTCATGTCCGGGAAACCGGAACTTCACAAACCACTCCCGATAAAGGGTCTGGGCCATCTCCTCCAGGATCTTAATCCGCCGCAGGTTGTTTTCGATCAGGTCATCATAGGCGGAGAGGATGGATACGATTTTGCGCTGCATGGGGGGGGAGAACCAAGAAATATCTTTTGCCTTGAGAAGTTTGAAGTGACGTTGGTAGCCGAAGTGCTCCATCTTCTGAGCTCGGAGTGCGTAGTAAAAGTAACGCACGTTAAAATCCGAATTAGGCGTTATGAGTTGCGTCCCATCGGCACCAACAGCGAAGCGGACAGATACATATTTTAAGCAGCAAGTGTGGTCTCCAAAAACGATAACAGGAAGTGGCCCCGCGTATGCTTTCGCGGGGTCATTAATGTAGCCCGCGATGAAATCTGCTCCCTGATCAATCACGGGGATCTCTCCCGTCGGAAGGTACTGATTCGTCTTAATCTTAAAGTCCTTCCGTTGGGTTTCTATGCACTCGCCAACATTTTTGTAAACAGGCTGCATCACTCCCCCTCCAACAACTTCCCCACATTCTCCGCAACCCGCCCTTCCAACTCCCGCGCCTCTGTATTCAACACCTCCAGCTCCTCATTCAACTCCTGAAGCCGATCACTGAAGTCGAAATCATCCTCCTCCCTTTCGGCTACTCCCACATACCGTCCCGAATTCAGGCTCCAGCCCTGGGCTTTGATCTCTTTGATGGTGGTCACTTTGCAGAGGCCGGGTATGTCTCGGTATGTGCCGTCAGGGAACTTTTCTGCCATCATATCGGTGCTGCCGTGAAGATTCTCAGGCTCTTTCCTCCTGTAGAGGCGGGCGATGTTGCCGAGGAATTCGACCTGTTCTGGTCTGAATTCACGATGGGCACGGTCTACCTGTTGGTAAATATCGCGGGCATCGATAAAAAGTACCTTGTCGGCGCGGTCCGTTTCCTTCTTTCCCCGGTCTAAGAACCAGAGGGTACAGGGGAGGGTAACGGTGTAGAAGAAATTGGAGCCCACGGCCACCATCACATCCACCGCCTGATCCTTGATCAACTTCTTGCGGATCTCCAGTTCTGATGCCCGGGCATCGGATGCGGAATTGGCCATGACAAAACCAGCCCTTCCGGTTTCGTTCAGGGCACTGTAGAAGATCTGGATCCAGAGATAGTTGGCATTGTCCACCCTCGGGAGCCCAAAGGGAAAACGGGGATCATCCTTCAACCGATCCTTGTCCACCCGGTCCACATTGAAGGGCGGATTCGCCATTACAAAGTTAAATTTCCCATTCCGTGCTGTGCTGGTGTGGAGGTCCTCATAATAGGTGTTTCCCTGCCGTATGTCTCCTGCGAGGCCGTGAACCGCCATGTTCATCTTGGCGAGGCGGACCGTTTCCGATACCCGTTCCTGGCCGTAGACACTGAGAACAGCATCGGAACTGTTCTTATGCTCTGCCACAAAACGGGCACTCTGGACAAACATCCCCCCTGACCCGCATGCAGGATCAAATATACGGCCATGATACGGTTCAATAATACGCACGATGAGTCGGACTATCGAAGTGGGAGTAAAGAATTCTCCCCCTTTCTGGCCTTCGCTCAAGGCAAACTTGCCCAGGAAATATTCATAGATCTTGCCAAAGGCATCCCCCTCAATATCCATTGGGATTGAGGCCATGACCTTCAGTAGCTCTACCAGGGTGGACGTATCCAGCCGGTTGAATGTCTTGGGCAGGACATCTTTCAGGTCCCGGTTCTCGGCCTCCACAGCCCGCATGGCGTCGTTGATCGCTTGCCCGATGTTTGCCCCCTCAGGCAGTTGCAAAAGGCTGGGAAATCGAGCTTCCCCGGGCAGGTAAAGCACCCCCTTGGCCTGATAATCCGCAGGCCCGATCTTCCTCCGTCCAACGCCCTTCCCCTCAATCTCCTTTTTGACCGCACTGAACTTCTGATCCGCATACCGGAGAAATATCAACCCCAACACCGGCACCGCATACTCAGACGACTTCAGCTTCGAATTCGCCCTCAACTCATCCGCCGCCGCCCATAGTCGATTCTCAATATGGTTACCATTCGCTGGCATATCGTCAGCCCTCTTTGTAGGTCAATATGCATTTCATCATGCTGTGATAAGTTGACAAAAACACGACGCGTTCATTTGTTTACACCATATGTACCAGTTCATTGTCATCGGTACAGTTTTCTAATGACCATGAACTCCAGGCATAACCTGGACCAAAAACCGCCAGATTTCTGGTACCAGAGTTAAAGCCCTTGTTGGGCTAATATTTGGGAATCGTATTGACTGTGTTGGTATAATTGGAAGCTCCATACAGGTCTGGGAAAAGGGTCAAATAGTTTATATTCATTTTATTGAGAGTACGGAGGCACTCAAGGCGACCACTATCAGGCACCAATATCCTCAACATAACCCCAGACTTAGTATGACCAGACCAATGTTCGGTTACCCATTGTTCAAGAGGCTTGCCTGCAGTACACCGGCTGAATAGCCCCCCTTGATTTACAAGCCTTGAGTTCTCGTCCTGCATCGGGCTAAAAAACTCAGTTATGTCAGGTCTACTTGGGTCTTTGTGGGCTTTCATTATTTTCTTACTTTGTGATAAACATGAATTGGGACTTATAGCGTATACAGATCTATTACGTGTTTGAGGCCGTTTAACCTTCTCGAATGCGAAAAACAACGCCACAAATGCTGAATGTGTCCAATCAAGCAACGGAGTAAAAAGTCCATGATGTTGTCCAAGGGCCCACCAATCATTATCCGTTTTCATTTCAGGAGGATTAATACCTCTCCTTCCTCGTGCTGCCTCTTTGAACACCCGCAAATGTTCATTTAGGCGCTTTTCAATTGTACTGCGTGATGTGCCTATGTGATTCCTGTCGAAGGAGGGCAGGAGGGGCCTGTTATCGCATCTATCCCCTCTCCATACATAATGAGAATAATCAAGCATCTGTTGTGTGACATAATCATGGAAATACTTCCATGAACTCAGTTGAAGCGTCCATACGCCATCTGTCAGCCCCTTACTTTTCCACCTTTTTGGTCTTGACACCCGGTTTCAACTCCTTTCATAGTAACCAACCGGGCAAATGCAGCCGACGCTTTTAGCGGTCGGCTGCATTTGCGTGGTTAGGCAGGTTTTTGTCAATATCATTTCCTTTTCCAATATTTTAGTTCCTTGAAATCGCAAATAAATCCATTTGCCAGTACCGGATCAGGTTTCCCGGACTCTGTAATCACCGCCAAGTTTTGAATGTTCTTGTAGAACTCATCCCTATCATGATCATTCTTCATGTCGTTTATTACCCATGCCACAATCAGGAAGTTCATTGATCCAGGAGGATCATGGTCACAACTTATTGAGAGTGGACAATGACTATCTTCAGTGTCAAGGGGAAGTGCACTTAGCTCGCATCTAAAAGAATCACCCGATATACGCCATGACCTCTTCAAGGCCTCTATCCACTCAAGTGTATCTGGACTCCGAACATATCGATTTTTTCCTCTTCCACGTTTGGATGAACTCGGCTTCTTCTTCACAAGTTTGTAGCATCTATTACAAATGCACCTTGTTTCGTAATGGTGTTTCCTTTTAGAATCCTGGATATCGTCAGAGAAGTCATCATATACGCGTATTTTTCTCTCACTTCCTTTTGTATTGCATATTGTGCACTCATTGCTCATGTTAAGTACTCCGCCTAACTTGTCTGGGATCACCGGCGGGGAAGAAGCAACGCGAAATCCCCGTACGTGTGCATGCTATTGTTAACAATAGTGAAAACCCTTAAAAAGGAATTTCTTCACTATCGTATTCAGGGTCATAAGGAAGTGGTCTCTCTTCAAAGGACTCGAGTGATGCTTTGAACGGTTGTTCCCATTCATCGCCAAGAAAAAGAAAAGCCTCTTTAACCAAATCTCTGAACCTTGAGTCTCCTGATTTCAATCCATCAATTATTACATTTTTAAGTCCATTCGGAGGGATTTCTACCAATTCTCTGAAGGTCGATGAAAAATACGAGAAAACGTACTCTTGTTCTCCACGATCGGATGATCCCAATTTATTTGTTAGCACCCAAAGTAGATCGCTTTTCAGCGAGAAATGCTCCGTGATGTTTGTGGCCCAAGCGCCAAAGACACCACTCATACATCGATCCTTCTTCGGGTCGTATGTTCCGTGTTTGATTGACCCGATGAGTTTGTTTTCAATCCGCAATCGGGCTGATTCTTCAAAATCCGGCCATTTTGACGGGAAAGCCTGTATGATACTTAGAATCGTTTCCGTATCATCTGCCTGTTTGAGCGATTTGGAGACCTCCTTGATTATCTCCTCTTTTTCTTCCATCGAAACCACTTCGAATAAGGCATCGAAGAAGAATCTCAATTTGTCTCCATCAGCTTCTGAAAGGTTATGGAATACGCCATAGAAGATATCCATCCGCTTCTTTTCAGGGATTTCACTTACCAACAGTTGGGCATACTTTTCTTTTGGTACAAAGTCCGGGTCAAGGACACGAGAAATGAATTCGCTTTCGAGAAATGGACTCTTGGTTTCATCGATAATTCTGACGAGGTAATCGACAAACAGGATTATGGCTACGGCATCTTGTTCGGTGTCCGAGTGTTTGCCATGGCTTCTTGGATTCCTCACCGCTTGATATAACCCGCGGAGAAGTTGCTCAACCCCCTTTTGTACATTCTTTTCAGACTCCGTCTGCATTCTGTTGACTTTCAGAAGAGGAGAATGTCCGCCAAATGCCTGACCTACGAGCGGGGCACCATCTCCTTCAAGTCCAGTTTTCTCTCGAATGAGATCGCTCAAGAAGTAGATGCTATCCTGGATTGCTCCAGTGTAACTTCGGTTCTCGTAACTGCTACGAATAGCGTCCCAAATACGCTGATTTATTCTCGTTTCGATGTTCATCTTCCCAGTTGCCTAGTACACCAAATCATAAATTCCTCGGTTATTGAAGCAAGCAAAGCCTTTCAGCCTGGTTTTTGATTTGCGAGACCCTTTCATTTTTCTAAAATGAATTGGCCTTCAGCACGTGAAGCACAATTCA
>Ga0207996_1002694_pt1 | contig 10413 bp, 19 predicted proteins | sample AntAceMetag02UKG_FD_184773 | JGI IMG/M metagenome (GOLD analysis project Ga0207996, IMG submission 184773) | Saline lake microbial communities from Ace Lake, Antarctica - Antarctic Ace Lake Metagenome 02UKG (SPAdes) (version 2) | ecosystem: Environmental > Aquatic > Non-marine Saline and... | reverse complement strand
TGTTCCGTTCTTGAGTGGTTGAGGCCATGATCGGGGAACTCCTTCCCAGTCAAGACCATACGGCACGTTACTGCCCGCCATCGAAGCTCTTAGATGAATCCCTTCGGGATGGATGATTGCCTTCGGCAAGGATGAATTCTCTTCGAGTGTCAGAATGGGGGACGTAGTCAACTTGTAAACTTATTAGACCCCAGTACCATCTCCCGGAGCTACCCCAGGTGAATCCTCCCTTGGAGGTCCGCTGAGCGGAATTCAACGGGGCACGGCGGGGCAGGCAGGATTTATGATACCACTTCGAGGGGTAATTGGAAGTTGCCTGCAACAATCCCTGGCACTGTAATGTCTTCATCAAGTGATTCCCAGCGCAATGCGAATCCATTCAACCTTGTTTTGACTTCTTTTAGCTGATCGTCTGTAGCTTTTGATAAAAGTTTAAAGCGATCTGCCGGAAATCCAATAATGCGACTATCTGTTAATTCGATGTAAATCGTTCTGCCCTCTGTCCAGGCCTTAATTGCGGCAGGTTCAACGGTTTCCCGTCTATTTATTTCGGGATTCATTATATTTCCCCATCAAGAGAAGTTGGTTTTCAAATACAAGCTTTTCTATTTTTCTGATGGTCAATGGTGGTAGCCCTCTATTTCTTGCCAATCTAACTGGTTGAAGCCAAAATTTACACTCACCATCAGGAGTTGCCACATGTATGTGTGGTGGTTCGTTTCCTTCATCTGAATAAAAATGGAACCTGAAGGAGCCTATTTTCATGACCGTGGGCATAAAAGAATAATATCATAGAACATTTTTTATTCCAAGTGATTTTCTTTCAACGGAATATTCAAGGAATGTCAGTGTTCAGTGGTCAGGAAAGGACAGTGGTCAGAAAGGGACAGTGGTCAGGGGTCTGTGGTCGGTGGTCAGGGAAGAGACAGTAGTCAGGGGTCAGAGGACGGTGGTCAGAGGACAGATCCGCAGATTACGCAGATTACGCAGATTACACGGATTAGGGGAAAAGGACAGAGGGCGGAGGGATTTTATATTTGGTTGTGTGGTTTGGGGATTTTTGGGTATAGTGTGATTTTGGAATTTGTGCAGTTCTTTTTGCCTTATAGGACTTTTAATCCGTATGATATCGTTGGGAATGGGGTTGGGGTTGGGGTTTTTTGTTTAATATGTCTCGCGCCCCGGTTAAATAGGTACAAAAGAGATTTAACCCCGGATAAATAAAGGCAAAGGCGGATTTAACTGGGTAAACTGGGTAAACAAAGACGCCCCAGTACCATCTGCCGGAGCTACGGGGCAGGCAAAGGCGCAAAGGATAGATGAGAGAAGACAGTGGTCAGTGGTCGGAGGCCAGAGGTCAGAAGGGAAAACAGAGAAAAGGGATTAACCGCAGATGAACGCAGATGGACGCGAATTTATAGCTGAAAAAAGGCGCAGAAAACGCAAGAATACTCTCTCACAGAGGCACGGAGAGCACAGAAAGGGATGATCAGGATGAAAAGGGGGGTATTATGAAGAAATGGATGACAATGCTTTTCTTAGGGATTTGTACTGGGAGTGTTTTTGTTCCTGTGACAGGTTATGCAGTGGAGACTGCTCCGAGGATTTCGGATAGAGAAATCATTGAATCTCTGACCCGATTGGAGGAAGGGGTTAAGGCGAATAAAGAAATGATATTGGCCTTGCGAAATGAGATGCAATCGATGCGTACTGAAATACTCGCTTTTATGAAATGGGGATTCGGTTTGCTTTTCAGCGGTATGCTTATCCTTGTCGGGTTTATTCTTTGGGATCGGCGGAGCACTCTCAAACCGGTCAAGGATGAACTTGATGAACTGGAGAGGCGAAAGGTTGATCGAATTATTGCGGCCATGAAGAAGCTTTCGGAGGAAGATTCCCGGATTGCGCAGGTGCTTCGTAGTGTGGGTTTGCTCTGAGATGGGAAAAACGTCGAGAACGTGGCGTGATTCCTGATTTACGGGTATGCACCCGTTGAATCCCGTGGCGCGACCCGGTTCAATCCCGATAAAGGCGGGATCTCCGCTATGCTACGACAGGCGAAGACACGAAGAGACACTGATCAGTGGTCGGAGGCCAGAGGTCAGAAGGGAAAACAGAGAAAAGGAATTAACCGCCCCGGTTAAATAACGGCAAAAACAGATTTAACGGGGTAAACAAAAAGGCGCAAAAGGCGCAGAAACCGCAAGGATAGATGACGGAAGATGTAAATAGGTGGTAAAGCGAATTAGCATGATCAAAAAAGAGTTTACTAAAATAATCAGTCGTTCTGGTAAAGACAGACTGCGCCTAAAAATAGAAACTGACAGAGGAAAAGTCCTTGACATCGTAGTGCAATATGAAGCCAAATTTGGAGAAGAGTGGCACCCAATCGTGAGATATGACTGCTCACATGGTTTTCTTCACAGAGATGTTATTTTTCCAGGCGGCAAAAAGGAAAAATACCCTCTGAACATCCCTGACTTGAAGGCTGCATTGCTTTATGCGGAGCAAGATATTCTGGATAGATGGAAATGGTATCGCGACAGGTATAGAAGGAGATTGAGGAAATGAGAAATGAGGAAGTTGTGAGGAAAAACATCTCATTGGTTTTCGATTTTTTGAGGTATTTGACAGAAAATCCTGAATTAATGGAAAAAATGCCGGATCAATGTGAATTGGAGTTCCTTGAAAAGGATGTTCCCTTATTTGAAAGCGGATCAAGTGTTAAGGTGGTTGATAGGGCATTTCTAAAGGTTGAGCATACCTTTCATGCTGTGAACAGCGAGTCGTGAGCATTAAAGCGTGAGCCGTGCGAAAAAAACAGAAAACTGGTGGGTGGATAGATGACTGAAGACGGAGGACTGAAGACGGAGGACGGAAGACGGATGAAATCCATCGAGCATGAATAGGATGGTTGAATGAATTCCTCTGGGATTGACATTATGAGTTTTAAGGTGATAGACTGAAATCATGATAAAGATCATAATCATAACTTGGTTAATTATAGGGTTACTCACTCCTTCTATGCTTATTGCTGTCGAAACGGCGCCGAGGATAAGCGATAGAGAGATTGTGGAGAGGCTCGCGAAGTTAGAAGAGGGGCAGAAGAATCTTGAGCGCCGAATTGATAATTTGGATAGAGGTCTCAATAATCGTATCGATGATCTTCGTTCTGAGATGAACAGTCGTTTTGACGCACTTCAATGGATGTTAGGGCTTTTTATTACTATTACCCTTGTGATCTTGGGGTTCGTACTCCGGATGCAATGGCAAATGCATAGAAGACAGACCAGGATAGAAACAATCCTTGAGGTACACAAAGGTGACCTTGCCTTCCTCAAGGGGCTCATAGAAAAACTCCTTCCCCCCAAGGGTATATTATAATCCCTTATTTCAGACGTCGTTATTTCACCTCATTTTGAGACATAAAAAATGGACATTTCATGGCACACAACGTTCTGACATACGCTCATTTTCAACATAAATATCTGAAATTTTTAGCATCTGAAAGCTAATGAATGTCCAATTTCGATGTGGCGAACCATTTCTACCTGGTTATTTTGACAGGATTTACATGATTTTCAGGATACTTATAGCCTTTTGTTCTTATCCGGTTAATCCTGTTGATCCTGTCAAAGTATTGAGGTCTGTATTATGAATGAGATAATGGTTTTTCACCACTCCAAAAGAAAGACAGTGAAGTGTGTGGGCAATTGTCCGATGGAACTCTCCAAATATTTTTTTGTATGTGTCCTTTTTTCTATTCTATTTATTTTCTATATAGAAAATAATATATATTATATATACAGCTACTTATATTAACAAAAGATTTATAACGGTTGTCCCTGCCTAATAGTAACTTATAAATATTTTGAACACCCAACAAAACAAAAACAGGGTTTCCATAAGACATCTCCCCGCCCACCTAACCCGGATAAACCGGAATTGCGACCCCAGAGGAATTTCCCAGAGGGAGCCCTATTCCACGGGATAAAATTTAGGGATTGAGGAATTGAGGAATTAAAAAATATCCTTAACGTAATCCATGAATTCCAAACCCTGAGAGCGGAAACTAAGCAGGTTGCAAGAAGTTTAATGCTTTTCAATACCGTAGGAAGCCCTTTCTGAAAAGGACTTAGAGAAAATTCTATACTTCGGCCAGTATCAGCTCTATAACCTTTTCAACGTCGCTTATCACTTTGAGGCAGCCCTGGACGGGCCTTAGGTTGGCTTTTTTGGCGTAGTGGTCAATATACCTATAATTGTTTCCGAGATACTTTGAGGTTTTCCCAACTATTTGGCAGATGACCGCTGCAGCGAGTTCTGCCACGATCTCTTTTTTCCATTGCTGGCTTTTGTTGGTGCCCACCAAGCGTTTGTGGGCTGCGTGAGCTAATTCATGAAAAAAGACGGTTTCTTCTTCGGATGCAAGAGCAATCTCGTTCCGGTCATACGAAAAAAATCCGTAACAGCTCTGGTTCCCGGGGATCGGTTTGACTGTAATACCCCATTCTTTGGCTTTTTGCATCAGTGGAAGATTTGGTAGCTTAACTCGTTCGTATTCGACTGTTTCGCCTTCTGTGTCTTCTATTCTGAAAACAGGTCTTGCCATAAACCCAGCCAATCTTTTTTCTTCGTCACCTTCATCATTTTCGCGCTTCATGATCCTGGGCACAAGAATATGGATTGCCTTAGCGCCCTTTTTTACGTACCTGTTGACTCCTTTCCATTGCTGAAAACCCCTTGCATCGTGGGTGTCCGAGAGAAACATCAGGATCCTGTTTATAAGTGACCATTTCGATGATGGGATGTTGGCAGCCGGAAACACACTGTATGAGATCGCTTTTGGAAGGTTGCCGGACTCAAAGCAGTCAAGAATTTTTTTGAGCGCAGTTTTTATTGTTTTCGTCAATTTGACACCTCCGGGGGATTTCCCTGATAATCATGGAAATCCCCGGAAGCTTGTGCGGGTGTCTGGGTCAGCTATGAAGAAAAAAATGGGGAGAATGTTGCGGTGTGGAGGGAATGTGATTTAAATCAAGGGGAGAGAGGCCTCTTACACCTATTCAAGAGATTGTTTCAAGATTTCCAAGAGAGATTGGAATGTCCGGGCAGACTCAGATTTTATGAGGTCCGTATTCTTGAAAATGCTGTCGATTATGCGGTCTTTGGTGAGGGTCATGGCGAGGCTCCTGTTATCCGGACCTTTCTTCAGTTTTTCACACAAACAGGTTGACAATACACGCAAATGTCACATATTACAATCCTTTAATAGAAGAGGAAGAAAGCCAACCCTCTGGTCAGACGTACGACCATCCTTTAAAACGTGGTTGACCCCTCAATCTGATTCCAGAATACTGATTACCTTGGTTTCCACCCTATAAATATTAGAAGCCTAAGATCCAATGAATGAAATGAAGCCGGAAATTATTTCTCGTTTACAAGAGATTGAAGAAAAGGAAAAAGTCCGAATCCTCTACGCCTGCGAGTCTGGCAGCCGGGCTTGGGGTTTTCCGTCTTCGGATAGTGATTATGATGTCCGGTTTCTATATTTACATCCGGTGGATTGGTACTTGTCAATCAAGAAAAAGCGCGACGTCATTGAATCTCCTATCAGTGAGCAACTTGATATAAACGGATGGGATTTACAGAAAGCCCTTTTGTTACTTCGCAAGTCGAACCCACCTTTGCTGGAATGGCTTGGTTCGCCGATCATTTACTTAGAAAAACATTCTATTGCTGCTCAAATGCGAGATTTAGCATCAAGATATTATTCAGCCACAGCATGCACTTATCACTATCTCCATATGGCTAAGGGAAACTACCGGGATTATTTGAAAGGTGATAGAGTCTGGGTCAAGAAATATTTTTATGTATTACGCCCAACTTTAGCAGTCCAATGGATTGAGCAGGGGATGGGTATTGTTCCAACTGATTTTGATGTCCTCGTTGACAGATTGGTTACAGATACAAAGCTGAAAAAAGAAATCGTTGCCTTGATTGAGGCAAAGCGAAAGGGTGAAGAATTGGATCATGGTCCTCGAATAGCCCCAATAAGCGATTTTTTGGAACAGGAACTTGATCGTTTTGGGCAATATAAAGTTGATTTTGAAAAACATTCAGCCCCAATCGGGGAATTGGATAAGATATTTTTTTCCGCATTGAAAGAAATATGGGCTTACAGAGAACCCAATGTTGCATGAAGCTAATAATACCGTTCCGTCAAGATGGTCTCACGGAATAATCCGTGCCCGTCTTCTAAGATATAAACACATTGAAGCGTTTTCATCTGGTCAGTCTTGCACTGATAAGCCGGTTTAGACTTACGCCCTCTTCAGCAGCTTGGATTGATAGATTTCTATGGACTTCCGGGGGAATCCGCACAGAAAATTTGCCACTATATTTCTTATTGGATAAAGGCTCCGGGATTGAGTCGCCATCGGCCTCCATAATTTTTATACCCTCCGCGACAACTCTCCGGATACCTTTCAATGCCGCCTCCGGCGTTCCAGCCAACCAACTCAGACTCGGGTACTCCGCACAGAGGCCAAAATACTCGTCGTCTTTATCTGACCATATTACTCGATAAGCGTATCTATCGTTTTTTAACATCATTTTTCTTCCTCCAATTTATCAACGGCATTCAAGACTTGTCTTACCTGATAGTCTTTCGCTTTTACCTTTGAAATTTTGAATACTTATCAGCGGAGGGTAAATCCAGCTTACCTTATATATCCTGTGGCTTGTGCCTTTTTGTCTTGGCTCTCCAAAATAATAATCACAAACTCTGCATACGTCTCCAAACCTCACATTAAAAGGGCTTAGCCTCATCTTTGCCAATATTTTTTGAATGTCGGCCATGGGTCATATGATACCACTATTGGTGTCATTGTCAAGACAGAAATGAAAGGACACTAATGGGGGAGGGCATAATTGGAGTCGTTCAGGGAGCCTTTGATTTAGAAAAATGCTGATTTTGCACCTTGTACCTGCTGGGGGACGTCCATCAATAAGTGTACCTGCTGGGGGACGTCCATCAATAAGTAATTAACTCAATCTATAAGCCTATAATTGTTTTCTTTGGCGATTCGTTTACCCCTTCGCACAGCATAACCCCTTCCTCATCAAAGAACGTTACAGAGGCATATCTTGCGTCTTCAATGGCTATTTCTCTGTTCCCATAAATTCATCCAGCCATTTATGGACTTGCTCATAGGGCTTGCCAACGAGACTTATAGACTCCTGACAATGCTGTTCAAATGTGGACACAATCCTTCTCCTTATTTTTAACATCAATAATTAAAGACAAAGAAGGCCGAGAATACATTTGAAATGCCATTGTACCCTCGGTCTGCCATGCTTAGTGGCTTTTAGTCGTCCTCATCATCTTCAGACTCCCATTCCTTCAAGTCGGCTAACGTACGCATAAGAAACGCCGCCAGTACAACTGGGCCAAAAGATCTGATGCATTCACTGACTGGAAACAGTGCATAGATACTCTTCTTGAATGGAAGATCTTTTCTAATGATACCGCCAAAAATTTTAGAGATCCGCTCGACATACGGCATGCTTCAATACACTTCGATAAATTGCTGGATATTGAAGCAAGGAGCCTCATCGCCGTCAATCTGATCTTGAAGATCACAAATGATCTTTTTGGGGTGAATGACCTTAACTTTTTCTGGACCCCTGGTGTTCCCTTCGTTAGAAAAAATCGTGAGAAGGAGCCGGTAGTGAGAGAGTTTATTTTGCCAAATTGTGCCTTTGTGACATATAACCATACTGTGGAACTTGGTTCGGAAATCGGTAAGATGATTTTACGTGATGATCCATCGGTGCCAGATAAAGATGTCACAGACGAAGAATTCATAGAGTTAGTGAAGGAATTTAGGGAAGGGAAATGACACCATAAAATATGGATAGAAATACCTGCTCAAATGTTACCAAGTTCAGTGAACTTTCCCTTTCCAAACTTTCCCGGCGAGAAGTCCTAAAAAGGAGATATCATCCGGGAGCCCGCCTATGCCTTCCGACATGGGTCACCCTGGCAAAGATCTGTGCTTTGGGAAAGGAGCGCATCTCCTTCGTCTATCACCGGCCAGGAAACCCCTGTTGTAGGGAAGCCACTTAAATATGCCGGAGATGACACTCTGAGCGCACAGGGCTAAAGCATTGAGAATAGGATCCAACGGTAAATGGGGACTTGGTGTTTGTTAACCGCCCTCTTTAAGAGAGGATGAGTGTGGCATTAGCTGAAATGTAACCGTGAGACACCCTGGGTGGTTGTGCAGGGGTGAACCGGAGGTGAAGTTTTCTTGCTATTGGCGGTTGGGAGCGGAGTGCTATTTTTGTTTGGCAACCTCTTTTACGGTGAATACAATTTGTTGCTTCTTTTTTTCGTTATCGTTAACTGTTATGGTTAAAGTGTAAGGCCCCTCTTTTTCAACCTTTAAAGGGCTGAATACCCCAAAAAGCCTCATTTTTCCAACTTTTTGACCAACTGGTACGGTAATGTTTATTGCTTTGTCAATCATCTTATTTGAAGGACCATTGAGTTTTAATGAGAATTGGTCCCCAGCCCTGATATCCCTATATTGAACAAAAAAACATAGTTTGGGGAATGAGTAAGGGAGTTGCGATACTATTATCTGGTCTTGATAAGTCCCAACGAAGGTCAGCTTATTCCCAATTTCTTGCCTAATATCATCGCAGATAATCGAGTATTCAAATTTCGGCTGTTTGCGTGGCATGTAGTTCAGTTCCTTCCGAGATTAAAGAAGCGTCGGTACCAACAACAAGAGGCTTTTGCTGTATATACGTTTTCCCGGTTTCCGCGAATACGCCAAAGCCCAAAATAGTATCGCTGGTTGTAGTACTCCCGTATTTCCAAGTGGTAGATACATCTAAAGGAAACTGTTCCGACCGGCTATCTACAACAGGTCTGTATCTAATAGCATAATCATCTTGAACTTTTTCTGCAATTATCACGTAGTCGGTATTCGAGGTTTTGAGCAAAATGTTTTCGAGGTGTTTTTGTATCTTTAATTGGTCTTGTCGTTTTATTCCCTTTTCAATAATATAAATAGCCCTAATGAGCCTATCGTTTCCTTCTGAATGATTTTGAACCGCATTCTCCCATTTTGAAAGGGTCGTTTTCCCAACGCCCAATTTGTTGGCAAAAACTTTTGAGGCCAAGCGTAGGTTTTTCCGCAAGAACTTAATCTCATTTCCGCTAAGTAGGGCAGGTTTTTCAACAAGAGTTAACGCTATCAACTCATTAAGCCTATGCAACCTAAAAATTGAAGGGAACGAGGTCCCACAAGAACATTGGTACATGTGTATATTTTGCAGATAGACATTATCCAGTCCTGACTCTTTATATCTGTAATCACCGATCTTTTTGTGAGTCATTTCACCACATTGGGGGCATTTAATCTTCATAAAAGGATTGTTCCCTACTTGTTCATAATGGTTATACAAAAGATTTCGCGATGGCTTACGATTGTGACGACCACAGTAGCCTTATCACCTTCAACTGCGTTTCCTTTCACTTCATATTTCCAGTTATCATATTTTTTGTCGTACTCAGGAGGTTCGCTTACTTCACCGTTGGAAAGGACCTGCTCTACATCCTGCATATCATAGTTTCTGTCTGGATGATCGTAAAGAATATGGTCCGATAGGATAATGGACCCCATCTTTGCAATACCGCGAATTTCACGCGTAGCCTCTTCAGGGGATAATTCATTAGTGATATTATCGGCCATATTTTGAAAAAGTCAAGCTTTAAAGTTGGTTTTCCGCCAACTTTATATCCCGTATGATGTCGTATAGCTGGCTTTGAACCGGTTTTTCCTTATGTCTTGGCCTCTCTTTCGTATTTCTTAAGAAGGTTCTGGATGGCTTCTTCAAAGAGTTCATTGAGGGGTTTATCCACATCAACGGCTAAATGTCTTAACTTTTTTATTAACTCAATTTGTATGCTCGTAGTGACATTCTTTCGTTCCATGACACCCTTTTTACAATCTTCATATATTCAGGTCAATAAAAAGCTTGACATGATATTGATATAAATATATAAATAAATGAATATTTGCCAACCTCCAAACCTTATACAATGACAACAGGATATTTGGGGACCTGGACCCCACAGGCGCCCTACGGCCCCCAGAAAGAGGACGATAAGGATGCCGAAAGATAAATCCTGGTGGACATTCAAATACCTGGGAAATTGTACAGGTGGAACCTTTATTCAGGATTTCACCTGTACATGGTTCCCGAAACATGGTAAAGGGGAGGAAAAGAAGCTATGGCCCCAGAAAGATCCGGATGAGGGGTGTAAGTTTTGGGAGAAGAGGGGTTCGGAATGAGGGCCTTGTTCTGATGTTTTTAAGTGCTTAAAACCATGGTTTT
>Ga0207996_1002693_pt1 | contig 10415 bp, 7 predicted proteins | sample AntAceMetag02UKG_FD_184773 | JGI IMG/M metagenome (GOLD analysis project Ga0207996, IMG submission 184773) | Saline lake microbial communities from Ace Lake, Antarctica - Antarctic Ace Lake Metagenome 02UKG (SPAdes) (version 2) | ecosystem: Environmental > Aquatic > Non-marine Saline and Alkaline... | reverse complement strand
CCGGAAGCATAAATTCCAGCTCGAGGATACGGTTCTGTGGGACAGCGTCCCAATCTTACCGGATTATAAATATCAGAAAGATCCCAGATTTCAACTCCTGAAAAGTATGCTGCCAGATATAATCTTTGAGTATCAGCATCATAGAAACTACCGTCAACAAGAGATCTTGCCCGGATTTCTGAGATGATAACAGGATTTTCAGGATCACTGATATCTGTAATATAAATTCCTGCACCGGAGCCGACAAAAACAAGGTCTAAAGGTGCAAAAGAAGAAATTGAAAAGCTTGCTCCAAATGGCCAGTTCCCTTCAAAACTTACCCAGGAAGAATCAAAATCGAGTGGTTCACGAAGTGTAAAATCTTCATAAGAAAATCCAAAATCTTCATTGAAAAGAGTTCCTTTAGGGAAAATTTGCACATTATCGGGATTTTCAATAATACCCGGATTGGCATAAACGGCAATTGTTAAAACTAAGATTAAAAAGAATAAAAGTTTTTTTTGCATTTTCTCCTCCTTTTGAGCAATGCCAACTTGCCAAATTTTGGAACTTAGCAAGACAATATTTTACATGTACTGCAATCTATACAGATCGTAATAAAGTCCTTCATTAGCAAGTAATTCCTGATGTGTTCCAACTTCTTTGATCTCACCTTTGTGAAGCACAATGATTCTGTCCACATTCTGAATTGTAGAAAGCCGATGGGCAATGATGATTGACGTTCTATTTTCCATTAATTTTTTAAGTGCATCCTGAATTAATATTTCAGTTTCCGTATCGATATTGGAAGTTGCTTCGTCCAGCACAAAGATAGCAGGATCGTAAGCAAGCACTCTGGCAAAAGCGATTAGCTGCCGCTGCCCAACAGAGAAAGTTGCACCTCTTTCCATTACTGGGTCATAATATTTTTGCGGTAAACTTTCTATAAAATTATGGACATTCACATATTCCGAAACCTGCTGCATTCTCTCGTCAGAAATGGTCTCATTATTCAAAACAATGTTATCTTTAATCGTTCCGGAAAACAGGAAAACATCCTGCTGAACAATGCCAATATTCCCGCGTAATTTTTCCAAAGAATAATCTGTAATATCCTTCCCGTCGATGATTATTCTTCCTTTCTGGAACGGATAGAGTCCAGAAATCAAACTGATTATGGAAGTTTTCCCGGAACCGGTGTGGCCAACAAGAGCGACCTTTTCACCGGCTTTTATTCTAAATGATATATCTTTTAGGACTTCATCATTTTCATTGTATTGAAGACACACATTCTTAAATTCGATCTCACCCTTGAATCCTTTCTCCTCTTCTCCGATTCTCCGTTTCTCCCTTTCTCCAGTTCTTCTTTCCTCCGTTCTATAATCTTCCACCGGTTTATCCATCAAGCCAAAAACGCGTTCCGCACCCGCCATTCCTGCCTGAAGGATATTGAATTTCTCACTCAGGTGATGAATTGGCTCAAAAAATCTATCTAAGAACCACAAGAAAGCAATGAAAATTCCCAGCGAAAGCCTGTCCTGAAGAATTTGTCCTCCACCATACCACAAAAGGACAGCAACAGCGATTCTACGGGTTGAATTGATCACCGGTCGGAAAAACGCAAAAAGCTTCAACATCGACCTTGCTGCTGAATAATATTCTCCATTGATCTGGGAAAATTCCTTTTTCTTCCGTTTATACTGATTGAATAACTGAATGATCTTAAAACCGGAAATATCTTCCGAAAGAGCTGCATTGATATTTGCCAGTTTCTTTCTTACATTCCTATAAATAATCCTGCTTTTTCTTATAAAGAAAATGAATAGAACAACAGTGAATGGAAGCACGGAAAAAGTAACAAGTGCTAGCTTGTAATCATAAATCAGCATTGCTATCATAATTCCGACTAGTACAAAAGCTTCCTGGATCAGTTGTATCAAGCCGTTCCCAAACATTTCATTCAAAGTGCCGATGTCGTTCGTAATCCGCGTAACCAATCTTCCTACAGGATTTTTATCAAAGAAAGAAAGTGGCATTTTCTCGAGTCTGAGGAAAAGATCCCGCCGCAGATCGTACATTGCGTGCTGGGAAGCGAAATTGATGGAATAAATCTGGAAATAAGTAAAAACAAGCTGAAGAGAAATAACTGCAAAAAATATCAGACCGTAAATTTTAAGCTTCTTAATATCGTTAATTCGGAGGGATTTCAATTCCTTTTTTGTTATCTCATCGCTTTTTTTCAGTTCATTCAGTTCTGAATTTAACACAATAATTTTATCATCGGAAATTTCTTCGATCCGAATTGATTGCAATAAATCCTTATTTTGCTGTGTATTCTCCAGGATTACTATTTTTGCATAAAATCTATCTGAGCTGGTTAATTTCTTAATTACTTTTTTTTCAATGAAATTAATTTTCTTATTTGGAAAGAGCAGAAAAAATTTATCATCAAATTTGAATTCCGTGAATTTGACCTTTGAATATTTTTGGATAAAACCATTTTTTATATTTTCATCATCAAACTTTATTAAATTCCTGTTTGAAACAATAATCTCATCAACAGCGCGCTGAGTTATCATCGGTGCGAGCAAGTTCGTCACAGTGATTAGTAGCAGCAGGATAAATGAAATTAATACAAGAAGTTTGTAAGGCTTGAGAAAGGCAATGATCCGCCTGAATAAATCCTTATCATAAATCTTGCCTTGAACTGTATCTTTCGAAAGACCTTTCTCTAATTTTCTCATTTTAGTTTTTCTTCGATCTGCTGTTTTTCAAACAGGTTTTTATAAATTCCATTTTTTGCTAGGAGTTCTTTATGAGTACCTGATTCAGCGATTTTCTTTTTGCCTAGAACAATAATTTTATCTGCGTGCTGAAGAGATGAAATCCTGTGAGCAATGATGATCGTTGTTTTATCTCTTCTTAATTCAATCAAAAGCTCTAGAATCTTTTTCTCTGTTTTTGTATCAACAGAAGAAAGAGCATCGTCCAGAATGAGAACATTGGGATTGGTTAGAAGAGCTCTGGCAATAGCAATTCGCTGTTTCTGCCCACCGGAAAGAGTAACTCCTCGCTCACCGATAACAGTATCGAAACCATCTTCGAAATTTATGATTTCATCATAGACCTGAGCGTATCTGGCAACTTCTTCCACAAAAGTTCTATCAATGTCCGGCTTTGCCATGCTTATATTGTCTGCGATAGAATCTGAGAAAAGGAAGATATCCTGCGGAACCATCACAACGTTATCTCGCAAGACTTCAAGCGGGATTTTAAAAAGCTCAACATCATCGATGAAAATCGCATTTTGCGGAGGATTATACACTCTGGTCAGAAGATCGATAATGGTAGTTTTACCGCAACCGGTTCTTCCCACAATTGCCAGTGTTTTTCCCACATCAATTTCAAATGAAATGTTTTCAAATATTTGCGGAGTTTGGGAATTATATTGGAAATTCAAGTTCTTAAAAGTCACTTTTCCTTTCAATTCCTGAATGGAAACATCCGCATTTTCATCAATGACTTCAGGTTCAACTTCGAAAATCGAATTCAACCTTTTTAAAGATGCAGTTCCTCTTTGGTACAAATTCACTATCCATCCAATAGCAATCATTGGCCAGATGAGCATTCCCAGGAATTGGAAGAAAGCAACAAATTCGCCTATCGAAATTTCATTGAAAATCGTAGATTCCCCACCAAAGATAAGGACAATTCCCATACTGATATTGACGACGAGAAACAACATTGGATGGAACATCGCAAATATCTTTACAAGAGCAATATTCTCTTTAACATAATCCCTTGCCTGCTCAGACATTTTCTCTAGCTCTGCCTGTTCCTGAACGAATACTTTCACAACCCTGATGCCGGAAATTGTTTCCTGAACCTTACCGGACATTGCTGCAAATATCTTTTGAATTTTTCTGAACCTACCATGAATCTCCTTCCCGAAATATATGATAATAACGCTCAAAATGGGCATTGGAATGATCGCCAGTAAGGTCAACCGCAAACTGATCCCAACCATAAAGAAGAGTGATGCAATGGAAAGAACGATGATATCTGCTCCCACAACAAAACCGAACCCGATCAGCATTCGCACTGCGTTCATATCATTGGTTGCATACGCCATCAGGTCTCCGGTTTTGGTTTTGTTAAAGAAATTTGGAGAAAGTTTAAGAAGATGGTCATAAAACATCTGCCTTAAATCGCGGTCAATTATCCAAGCTGTTCCGATGAAAGCTATCCGCCAGAAATATCGCAAAATTGTGATCACAATGGTTATTCCCAAAATCAGCAAAGAGGCATACAATAAACTGGTTGCTGTGAATCCCTGTTTTCCGATCCCATCGATTGCTTTTTGAATAACTTTAATAGTAATCAGTTGCCCAGCATCAATGATGATGATCAGGATTATTCCGAAGATAATCTTAAAAAGATTCTTCCTGATGTAAGGGACAACTTTTTTAAAGGTTTTCATTTAGTTCCTTTATTAGCCTTTTATTTAACCATGAATTAACACGAATTCGCACGAATATTATTATCCTTTTTTAGCTCACGGATAAACACGGATAAATTATTTCTTTTTCTCTCTTTTCCTTGGTTACAAAAGTCATCTTTAACAACAGACATTACCAAACGAATTTTTACTTTATTTTTTGAATGAAATTATAAAATATATTGAAATATATTAGTCAATAGTAATTTTATTTAAATAACTTATTTAGTTTTCAAATGCATTTATGATTTTCAGATAATAAAAAAAAGAGTTTATTCTAATAACGAACAAAGAACTCTATTTTCAATAATCTCCGGAAAAATTTAATTTATTAAAGCGTAAACCAAAAATCTGTTCATCAACAACTCTGGCAATGTCTTTTAAAGAAACAATCCCCACTAAATAACCATCTTCAACAACTGGTAAATGTCTAATACGATTGGTAACAAAAACATGATATACTTCTCTAAGTTTTTTATCTTTGTTTACAGTATGCAGATTCTTGGTCATAACTTCGCCAACCGTAAGCTTTGTAGAATTCTTTCCCTTTGCCACTACTCTATTAACTAAATCTCTTTCAGTGAAGATGCCAATAGGAATATTTTCTTTTACGATAATAACTGATCCAATATCATTGGCAGACATGATTTTTGCTACAGAATCTATTGTAGCATTTTCTGTACAAGTTTTAACATCTTTTTGCATATATGACTCTATACTCATTTCTTCTCCTTTCTTAAGTGTTATAGTCTGTTTCCTTTTCAGTCTTTTTGAATGTAATTGTCAACAACTTTCCTAATTGCCCGGATATATTCTGGCGTTGTTCCGCAGCAACCTCCAATTATAGAAACTCCAGCATCGATCAATTCTTTTGTTTTTTCTGCAAAAAATTCAGAGGTTTCTGAATAAAACAATTTCCCTTCTTTCATCTCAGGAATTCCAGCATTAGATTGAATTATCGTTGGAAGGATTGTAAGCTTTTTAAACTCACGAGCGATTTTGATCATATTCTCGATTCCGTTCCCGCAATTTGAACCGATGATATCTGCTCCCGCTTTTTGAAGACCAACTACTGCATCCTCAATGCTGACACCCATAATTGTATAAAATCCTCGTGGAGTTTCATCAAAGGTCATTGTTGCCATAATTGGTATTTCAGGAGAGATACTTTTTGCAGCTTTTATGGCAAGAGATGCTTCGTTCAAATCTGTCATTGTTTCGATGCAGATCAAATCAACATCTGCATTTATGAGGGCTTTCATTTGCCTTTTAAAACTAAGGTAAATGTCATCAGGTTCAGTATCACCAAAAGGTTTTAATAATTTCCCGGAAGGACCGACCGAGCCGGAAACATAAGCTTTTTCTCTAACTACTTTCCTAACTTTTTCCACTGCAATTCTATTTATCTCTTCTGTTTTGTCTTGCATTCCGTAATCTGATAATTTTAATGGAGAAGCTCCGAAAGTGTTTGTTTGAATTATATCTGCTCCGGCATCAAGATATGCCTGTGCGATTTCTTCCAGAATTTCAGGATTTTTCAGATTCACAGATTCCGGTGGTTCTCCCGGCTTGAGTCCTCTGGCAAAAAGCATTGTTCCCATTGCACCGTCTGCAACCAGGATTTCTCTGTTTTTTATTCTTTTAAAGATTGTGTTCATTTTGCTCCACTGATAAGATTTTTTACACATTCTACCGCATTCCCAGCATCATAAGCATATGCATCTGCCCCGATTTCATCTGCAAATTCCTTTGATACAGGAGCTCCACCGATTATTACTTTTATATCAGAATTATCTTTTCTAACAAGATCGACAACTTTCTTCATATTCGTCATTGTAGTGGTTAGAAGTGCTGACATTCCGATGAGTTTTGCATTTTCGCGTTTTGCTGTTTCCACAAATTTTTCCGGTGGAACATCCTTTCCCAGATCGATAACATCGAATCCTGCTCCTTTCAACATTATTCCAACCAGATTTTTCCCGATATCGTGAAGGTCTCCCTGAACCGTTCCGATCACTACTTTGCCTAAGCCGGAAATTCCTTTGGAATCAAGAAGCGGTTTCAATTGATCCAATCCAGCATACATTGCTTTTGCTGCCATTAAAACATCCGGCAGAAATATCTCGTGTTTTTTGAACTTTTCCCCGATGATGTTCATTCCAAAGATTAAACCATTATCGAGAATAACTTTTGGATTTAAATCCTGTTCAATAGCTTGCTTTGTTAATTCAAAAACTTTTTCATCATCTCCTTGTTGTAAAAATTCTGAAATCTGATTTAATAATTCCATTACTTCTCCTTCTATTTCCAACTTTCCAAGACTTGGCACAAGCCGAAGGTCTTGTGTTAAGTCGACAACTGAAGCACCTTCTTTGTCCAGCGGTAACACAGTCAACTTATCACAAGATGATGAAATCACTTGTGACAAGTTTCGGATTACTTTTCATAATCTTTCATAAATTATGATATCCTACCTTTTTCCCTTTGCGTATGCGTAAACACATACGCTGAATCAAAGAAATAATGCTAAAGCATTCTGTTTCTTTCCCATCGGAACGATGGGGTTACATTCTTTCCAGACAATTTTTCGTCTTACACAACGAACAAAAAGAAAAATTATTTTCGAATTTATGAATCTCTCTTTTTCCTATAATCATAACTCCGGAAACCGATTTGAGCGGAATCATCAAAAAACTGTCGTTCAAAGTTATTCCAATCTTTTCCGGATGCAAATATTCAAACAATTTTTTCTGCCCTGAAATATCCCAACCACAATATCCGGGACTGTAAGCAAGATTAAAAATATTTTCTTGGTGATTCTTAGTGTTCTTCGCGGTTAATTCTTCCAACTTTTTGACAGCTTTATCTGCTGCTAAAGATGCGATGTTATCCAGCATCGAACCCAGGGCAAAATCATTTTCTTTGAAAAGAGTTTCAATTTTTTCGCTCACTTCCTTTCCCATCGTGAGTGCAAATAAAATCAGATTATCAGCTTTTGGAAAAATTTGTTCAACCGGAGTTTCAGCAGAATTATTTCCTTCACCTTTTAAGATTTTTTCAAATTCTTCTTTTGAAATTTCAGAATAGATTACAATGGGTTTAGAAGTTTCCCGAAATACTTTTATTGCTTCCGAATAAAGCTGTTGAATTTTTTCTGAAACTGAATTGTTTTTCGGAATCCCGAATTCCTTGAAAACAACTTCTCTTTCAGGTTGGATGTCTTTTATCTTAAATTCAATAATCTTACTCACAGTTGCCTAAATTCTCCATTATTTCCAAATTTACCCCTCGTTCACAAACTCTGTTTGGGAATGCAGTTTATTTACAAAACTCCGTTTTCTATAATTTCCGAAACAGAGTTTCAATTGAAATTAACGTAACTAAACAGAATTTAGTAACGAGCAGGTTTTTCTTTCTGCTGAACTTTTTCAATGGTTTTCCTTATTCCAATCTCAACCATCGAAAAGGTCAATATGAGAGAATTCCTCTGGTAGAGTCCGTTTTCAAGGTTTTCTAATTGGAAGCTCATCCTGACCATATCGTTGAGCTTCATTCTCCATTAATTTTGTCAGATCGTTTTTGATCTCATTTGACAAACTCGAAGGTTCATAATTATGGCTCAATTTTTCCACTTCGGTGTGTGCTCTTTCTTCGAGGGTTGTTTTTCCTTCTGCGATCCATCTCGGTCTGTTTGCCCGATTGATTACGTTTCCGGGAAAATAATGTTCTTTTTTCAGATATTTGCGGGTATGTTTGGAAATAAGAAGATGATTTTCTTTCAGCAATTCTTCAAAGATCGGAAGAGCAGGAAAATCTTCTTTCGGTTCGATTCCCTCTATCATTCTCAAATTCATTCCGCAAATCTCATTATCAAGAACCAGCTTTTCTAAACTGATACAGCTCTCAAAATCGAGCATTCCCGGACCGGAGATATTGTTGATTCCCGATAAAGCAGCCAAAGTCGCTCCCATCCCGGATTCGAGTCCGGCTTGAGCATCTAATTGTTTTGCATCGCTCAAAGAAATGTATGCTTGTGTGGGAATTCCCAGAAATTTCCCGATCTCATTATAAGCACAATCTATCATCATCGTTTCGATCGCTCCCATCGGAGTCGTTTCGTAGCGAACATCGAATATCGCAGGTGAACCACCATATAACATCGGAGTTCCCGGATTCGCCAACTGGCTGATAACGATCCCGCTCAATGTTTCTGCTGTGTGTTGGATTAGACTTCCAGTCAAAGTCACAGGCGCAATAAAACCGGAAAGCGGCATTGCAATAAATTCAACAGGAATGGAATATTTTGCACAATCCAGAACATTTTGTGAAGTAACATTACTCCATTTCAAAGGAGATGTGGGACAGCAGGAAAAAACAGTTAAAGGTTTGTCTTTTAGATTTGTTTCATTTCCCCGAACAGCAATCTGGAAATCCTTCATAATCTCAAAAGATTCGATGGTGAAAGTTCCTGTTACGACCGGTTTTTCACAATATAAAAGACTGAGGAAAAGACGATAGCTGTCAGAGATTTTTTCATGAACATCATTCGGGATCAAAGCTGTACTCTGAGAAGCGATATGCTTAAGCTGACTCACTACTTTCAGATAATCGATATAATCCTGCGTTGAAGGATTTCGAATCTCTTTGGTTTGATGATCCAGGATATGAAGCGCAGCAGAACCGGGTGTAAAGTGCACATTATCTCCTGAAAAATCATTCGTTTCATTTCCGTTGACATCATAAAGTTTGAACGAGTTCGGTGCTGTTTTCAGAGCCTTTTGGATAATATCTTCCGTGAAATAAATTCTATCCTTTTCAATTTTTGCTCCAGTATTCGAAAGTAAAGACAGAACATTCTGATTGTTGATTTCAACACCAATTTTGCAGAGTATTCCTATTGCTTCATGAATTATTTTTTTGATGAGTTCATCTGTTAAAAATTTAACTTTTGGTCGCATATAAAGCTCCTTAAATAAAAGTAATCCGACTTGCTAAGTCGAGAATCAGAGCAACCAAGCTGGTCGTTTTACATCTTCAATAATTTCGTAAGTTTTGATTCAAGATGTCAATCTATTTCATTCCCCGTATTTTTCTACATAAAGCAGCGCACATTCTTTTGCCATCTTCCTGATCCTGCCAATATAAGATGCCCGTTCCGTTACACTGATAACACCACGCGCATCAAGAAGATTAAAGGTGTGAGAGCATTTGATTAGATAATCATAAGCAGGATAAACCAGTTTTTCTTTGATAAGATTGGAAGCCTGCTGCTCATAATCTTTGAAGGAAGCAAAAAGAGATTTCACGTTTGCAAGTTTGAAGTTGAACTCTGAAAACTCAATTTCTTTATCGAAAAAAAGATCGCCATATTTCGTTGTATCGTCCCACTTTAGATCTTTAAAATCATCCACATCCTGAATATACATTGCCAGCCGCTCCAAACCATAAGTCAGCTCCACACTGATAGGAAATACTTCGATCCCTCCTACCTGCTGAAAATATGTGAATTGTGAAATTTCCATTCCATCAAACCAAACTTCCCAGCCCAGTCCGCTTGCTCCCAGGGTAGGAGATTCCCAGTCATCTTCCACAAAGCGGATATCGTGTTTTTCTGTTTCGATGTCAATTGCCTGCAAACTTTTCAGATAGAGAGTTTGAATATTGTCCGGAGTTGGTTTGATGATAACCTGAAATTGATAATAGTGCTGCAATCTATTGGGATTTTCTCCGTAACGTCCATCTTTGGGTCTACGGCAAGGTTGAGCATAAGCAATTGCAGTGGGCTTCTTACCCAAAGCTCCAAAAAATGTAGCTGGATGAAAAGTACCTGCTCCCATTTCCATATCATAAGGTTGGAGGATGTTACAACCGTTCTTTGCCCAGTAGTGCTGCAGCTTCAAAATTATATCCTGAAAATTCATGTTTTCTCCAAAAAATA
>Ga0207996_1002692_pt1 | contig 10415 bp, 6 predicted proteins | sample AntAceMetag02UKG_FD_184773 | JGI IMG/M metagenome (GOLD analysis project Ga0207996, IMG submission 184773) | Saline lake microbial communities from Ace Lake, Antarctica - Antarctic Ace Lake Metagenome 02UKG (SPAdes) (version 2) | ecosystem: Environmental > Aquatic > Non-marine Saline and Alkaline... | reverse complement strand
TAATATTTTTTTTACCTGAATCCGGTTTTAAAACCCATTCATGATTTTTGATTGTTTCATTTAATTGAAATCCGATTTTTTTTAACTCTGTTTTTATTGCAAAAATTCTGTCCGATTCTTTTATTTTCAGATTTCTCAGCCCTGTGAATTTCCCTTTAATTCCAAGTCCGGCGCAACTAACGATAACGGCAGGAGCAAGGTCGGGAATATCCTGAAAGTCAATCTTTATTTTCTTAAAAAATTTATTTCTCTTTTTCAACAAAATACCTTTATCAAAATAATTCGTATCAACACCCAGGTATCTATATATTTCAGTAAGACGCGAATCACCCTGAATGCTGTTTTTTTTCAAACCGTTCAGGAAAACTTCTGCATTATCTGATAAGCTTACAATTTCGTACCAATAAGATGCGGCACTCCAATCAGCTTCAACTTCATAATTTTGTGGCAAAAAATTTTGATTTCCAATATTAATTTTATTTTCAAGACGTGAAATATTTATTCCAAAGCTTTCCAAAATTTTCAAGGTCATATCAATATAGGGAGCCGAGCTGATTTCCCCATTTATTTTAATAATTAAACCGTTTTTTAATTTTGGAGCGATTAATAATAATGAACTTATGAATTGGCTGCTGAGTTCGGCATTAATCTCAATAACACCTCCCTGAAGTTTTTTTCCTTCTATAAGTAGGGGAGGGAAAGCTGTGTTTTCAAGATAAGAAATTTCAGAACCGATTGATCGAAGAGCTTCAACAAGCACCCCGATTGGACGTGATTTCATCCTTTCATTTCCTGTTAGTACCCAACTTCCGGGCTGAATTGATAAAAATGAAGTCAAGAACCTCATAGCTGTTCCTGCGTTTTTTGTGTCTAACTCATTCGCATTGCTTTTTTTTCCTGAGTTTGAGGTTTCTTTTATTTTTAATAATAAATCATTTAGAAGTTTAGTATCATCCGATTTCGAGATATTTAAGATGTTAAAATCCTTATCAGTTAATTCTTTAATAATTAATAAACGATTGCTGATGCTTTTTGAAGAAGGAATAGAAATACTTTCTTTTATCGGTTTCTGGTTTTTGCCAACACTTATTGTTTTCATTATTTTGTTGAATTAAATTAATTTTCAATCAGCAATTGAGAATAAAAATCAAATGCCTCAATAATTATTTCTTTTTTGCAAGTTCTATTTATTTCCGATTGTCCGATAGAATTTATTAAAGTAAAATTTATTTCCTTACAGGAATTTTTTTTGTCATGCGACATGATTTCAATTAATGTGATAAAATCTTGTTTTTTGATAGCAAAAAGTTTAAAATATTTCAAAATAAGGGAAATAATTTCTTGAAACTGAGTTTGACCGAGCCCGGAAATTTTATATGAAATAAATGCCTCGCAAATCATTCCCATAGCAATTGCTTCGCCATGAAGTAATGCTTTGCCTTGTTTATGAGAAAACGCCTCGAAAGCATGCCCGAAAGTATGGCCGAAATTGAGTTTTTTTCTCTCACTTTTTTCATAAGGATCAAGTCTGACAATTTCATTTTTAATATTAATGGATGGAATAATTAGATTCAGATAATTTGTATTAGAAAAAATTTCGATATTTTTAATTGTTTCCCAATATTTTTCATCAGCAATAAGGGCATGTTTGATGATTTCAGCATAAGCTGAAAGTATTTGATTTTTAAGAAGGCTTTTTAAAAATTCAGGAACGATAAAAACTGCCTTAGGTTCTGAGAATACCCCAATTTGATTTTTTAATTCACCGAAATTAACACCTGTTTTTCCACCAATTGAAGCATCGACCATTGCAAGTAAGGTAGTTGGAATGTTAATGTAGGCTATGCTGCGTTTAAAAGTTGAAGAAACAAATCCACCAATATCAGAAAGCATTCCGCCACCAAGATTGATTACTAAAGAATTGCGATCAGTTTTCAATTCAATTAATTTCTCCCAAATTACTTTACAATCATCTATGGTTTTATGTTTTTCACCACTTTTAGTTTCAATTATATTAGCTGTCTGAAGAGTTTTAACACTTTTCAATAGTTCGGGAAGACAAAAATGCCTTGTGTTTTCATCAACAATTATAATTTTTTTACTTGATTGATAAACTTTATTGTGCAGAAAATTTTCTATTTGCGAAAATTGTTGACCTCCTAAATAAATATCATAAGATTTTGATTGTATTTTTTTCATACTTTATGCATCAAATTTTTTACAGATAAACTGCCTCTTTAAAAATCAATATATTTGTTTACTCCCCATGAACTGATTCTTCAGTTTTTCTAAGTTCTATCTCACGTATTATCCAAGGTTCATTTAATCCTATTGTAAATGAAAATAGTTCTTTACTATTCATTCTTCAAAATTAATTAATATTTTCATGTTTACCCTTTATAAATCACATAGAGCTTTTTTTATTCTTAGACCAAAAAAGAAAAATATAATTAGTTTCCTGAAGTTTGAAAAATATTACTAAATTTGACATCAAACCGGAGAGTATCAGATTTAGTATGTCGTTGAATTTGAGTTTATAAATTTGACTTAATCAAAATTTGGAAAAGACATGGAAACTCATTTTAAAACACATTTCAGAATATATTTATTTGGAATTTCAATGTTCTTTATGTTAAGCTGTGTTCCTGCAAAATATTCTGCTGACTTTAAAAAAGAGAAAAAGGGAATTGACACATTGGCAATTTTTAAACCGATAGTGAATGTAGTTGCAAAAAACAATAGGACTGAAAATAATGATTCAATCCTTATAAGAGATAACCAAGAATTGCTTGAAAGCATTACTTTTAATTTATTATCTAAAAAATATACCATTGAAAAGATTCTTTTACCATCAATGGACATTAATATCTTCTCTGATTTACTTGACCGACTGGAGAACTCTTCAAAATCACTAAATAAAATATCCTCAAGACAGATATTTATCGAACAAAGTTTAGAATGCAAAAGTAAATATGCTTTATTGTTGGTTTATTTTGGACAATTCAATCCTGATTTTCCACCACATTACAAACTTAAAAGTGCAATGCTGGCAAGTACTATTGTAATAACACCAAACAATCCAAGCAAATCACAATCAGACTTAAGGTTGCTAATAATAGATACGGAAATGGAAGAGATTGTTTTTTACAACAGAATTAATTCATCAAAATATGATGCAAGAGTTTTAAGTGAAGTTGGGCAAATGACAAAGAACATTTTAAGAAAGATATATTTCAAATAATACCGCTTGTTAACATTTTAGAATTTGAGGCTCGGTTGAGTCCCAAAAAACGCGAAAATATTTAAGAACCAAACGCCTTTAATCAATATTTCATTCATTCACCTAAGGATAAATCAAAGTACCCTCACCGATCATCTTCACAAGATATCCTTCGCCGGGGATTGCATCTCCGAGGCCGTTAACCCAGTTAGGCCCGATTTTTCTTAGAGTTTGTCCTTGCGAATTTCTTATGAATTCAAGATTCTCATTTAAAATACTTTCAAAAGCCAGTAAAGCATCCAAGGCTTCAGCAGGAAAATAACTTATAAACTGGAAGCCTGTTTCAAGATTAATAGGAGTTTGCGGGTCAATTGGCATTCCTTGAATAAAAAATGAATCATCATTAAACATTTTGAATAAATAACCTTCTTCAACCTCCCAATTTCCAATATTATTAACCCAGTTTGGCCCGATCTTTCTTATCATCGATCCATTTGAATTTCTAACAAAATCAAGATTATCGGTTAAAATTGCACTTAATACTTCCAACATATCAGGGTTAAAGGGTATCAGGTTTGATGAAATAAACTGAAATCCTGCTTGCAAAAATACAATCTGGCTTGTAGCCGGAGTTACTTCAAATAAATTCTCGCCAAGAATTTCTCCGGAAACGGTATTTGAAATCAAGATATCCCAAAAGCCCAAAGCCGCATCAGGAGGAATTAATAAAACAAGGTAAATCTCATTATCATTAAGAACATTAATTACCTCGGGAAGCATTTCGTTTGTTCCATGCTGGAAAACTACTTCTGTATCGCCCGTCAAGAGGTTAGTATTTTCACAAGTAATTGTTATCCCGGTACAGCAGCACCGTTCTCCACTTGAAGGTTCAACTGAAGTAATTTCAGGATTGGCTTCAAACACCAGCCCGAGATTATCGACAAACAGCTTTGAACCTTCTACTGGACTTGTTTGAGCCGAAGATAAAATTAAAATATTCATAGTGTCGGGTTCTTCGTTTGACAGATACATTATATCAGTAGAGAAATCAGACCACGACGAAACCGTATTATCCACAATTTTTGCACCCATCCCAATAGTGTCAGGAGTTCCTCCCGGATTATGTTTCAATAATAATATTGCCATCATTGCCTGGTCGCCTGAATTTGGCAAATATTTAAAATTGCCTGTAAATTGCGAGGGTCTTCCGGTAAAAGGCACTCCTCCTGTAACCGAATACTCCATAGTGGCGATATTAATTTCAAAATCCCCCAAAGTAACAAATCCGGGTATAGTTCCAACGAAAATGATGTTTTTCGATTCGAGTTTGGCTGAATAACTTCCGCTGTAGCTGTCGCTCGATTTGCTAACCGTGATTATGCCTAAGCCTGCTGTATAAGAATTTGGTGAGTTCCAGTCAACAGGATCTTCGTACGAACCAATTGTTTCCCAATATTCAAAATCATTATTTGGGATTTGATTTTGTGCAAATACCTGTCCTTGAAAAAACAGTATAAAAATTAGTAACGAGATAAGGTTGGTTATTTTTTTCATAAAAATAAATTTTAAATATTTTGCAAGGTATGTATTTTTTTCTAAATTAATTCTTAGTTTTTTTCAATTATAAATAAATCAAAAATCGTTAATCGGTGTTCGATATTCAAAATTAAAGAACCTTTGACTTTATGGACAAATACTAATTATTCTAATACACAAGAATGCCATCCCCATTCATTTTTATAAGATATCCTTCACCTGGGTTGCAATCTCCGATTCCGTTGATCCAGTTAGGGCCAATTTTTCTAATCATATTTCCACTTGAGTTTCTAATATAGTCAAGATCGTCGGTTAAAATTGTTGAAAAGGCGTCAAGAGCATTCATGGCTGTTTCAGGAAAATATGCTACAAATTGAAAACCGATCTCTAAATTTATAGGACTTTGAGGGTCGATTGTTTGTCCTTGCATCGTGAAATTTTCATTTCCTTGCATTTTAAATAAATAGCCTTCGGTTGGTATCCAATTCCCTATGTTGTTCACCCAATTTGGCCCGATTTTTTGTAAAGTCTGTCCCTGTGAATTTCTAACAAAGACAAGATTATCATTAAGAATTTCTTCTAAGACTATAAGCATATCAGAATTATTGGGAATAATGTGAGAAGAAACGAATTGAAAGGCTGAACCAAGTGTAATTGTTTGTGATTGATTACTCAAATAATCATTACAGAAAAATACGCCTGCATCAGTACAACAAAAAATAGCTATGCTACTCATGTAAGGATTAAATTTTATTTTATTAATTTGAAGATTATCGAGGCCCTCGTTTAGGAATTGTAAATTTGAAGTTTCGGGATGATACCAGGCTATTCCTTCTTCAACACCTCCCGGATTTTCTTCCCATCCTACAAAAAGATTCTCCATTACATCAAAACCGAGAGTATTCATGTTTGGCGACCAAAATTCTACTTCCCATGTATAACCGTTATCATTCGAACTCCATAAACCTGATGACCATGATTCATCGGGGAAAATGCCATAAAGTTTTCCGTTATTATCATATTTCAAATCACTTATCATTGAAGGATAAGCCGAATTTGCTTCCCATGTCATTCCTCCGTCAGTAGAAAAGTAAACCCATTCGCCATCACAAACCGCAAGATTGTTTTCATAATAATCCATTGATAACCAAGTTCTATTATTAAAAGATTCAATTATTGTCCAGTCGGCACTATTATCAGATGTCATTAATCCACCCTCATACCCGACAAAATACTTTTGGCTACTTTCAACAAATATTACAAACTTTGGATAATAACACCACTCTATAACTGTAAATTGATGCGTTGTAAAATTGAAAAGATAAATTCCATCTGAATAACTTCCGTTGCCCATAATGAGCATTACGTTATCATTATCAAAAGGAATAGCACTTATTACAGGTAATGAATATGAATATTCAAGCCATGTACCACTCGCACTCTCATAAATATATATTCCTGTTGATGTACAAATAAGATTTTGTCCGTAAGAATAGCTGACAAAACACACATCATTTGCTTGAATATTAGCCGGCCCGAATTCAATCCATTCGGCAAATCCCCAAAAGGGAATAAATAATAAAATAACAATTAGTTTTTTCATAACAACCTCCGTTTTATTTTTATATGGTAAATTTCTTTAATGTTTGACTTTATTGTTGAATATTTTAGGGATTTTTCACGGTCAAATTCTATTACAAAACTTAAATTTGATTATAATCTTCAAATATACAATAAAATTCCTTTTTTTCCAAAGAAGGCAATCATAAAAAATAATATTAAATTGTATTATTAAGGTTATAAGGGGAATATGGAAAATAAAGCAAATAGGGGTCTTGGAGGTCTTGTCCTGAAATTCATTTATTCCCTTATACACTTTTTAAAAGATTAATACAATTTTTATTAATGATGCAATCAATATTAAATAAATACTTATCTTTACTAAAAAAAATCAAATGAAAAATTTTCTTATAATTTCTATCGTTTTGGTTCTAATATGTAAATTTTCAATAAGCCAAAATGTGAATGGAATAATTGTTTCCGATTCCAATAATCTGACAATTGTGAAACTTTGGGGAACACATCAGGAAAGAGGATTTGCCTACGGATATCTTTTAGGCGATAAAATCACAAATATTGTTAATGGCTATATTTTACCTGTTTTCGGAAATAATATTGACGAAGCTCGTGATATTATTATTAAAGGAGAAGACTTGATTATTGACTCAATATTTTTTCAGGAATCAAAGGCACTTATTGCAGGGATGGATTCGGCAGGAACTAATACCGCCGGAATAGATTATATTGACGGCCTGGTTTATAACTCCTTTCTTGATTTGATAAAATTACTTGGCATTTATTCTGATACCTTAGGCTGTTCCAGCCTAATGGATTGGGGCGATGCAACAGCAGGTACCGACTTAGAGGGTAAATCTGTTATTTCACGACATCTTGATTGGTCAGCTTACAATGCTTTGATAAATAACCAGGTGATGGCAATTCATCTTCCATCAGAGATTGATGAACAGCCATGGATAATGATAGGTTTCGCAGGGCAAATGAGTGTTTTATCAGGCTTAAATAGTCAAGTATCGGTTTTCCAACATATGATGAGTGACTTTAATGGGAGTACATCACACAATATGGGCTATGAACCTATTTGGTTAACTTTAAGAAAGGCTATTGAAAAAAAAGATTTTAATGATGACGGAGTAAATAATTCACAGGATGTCAGGGATGCAATTGCTCAAAATACCAATGGCTATGCAGATGGGTATATTGTTGCTGCACTTGCTCCTTCCACCGCTGGAGCTGATAGCTTGGTAGCTCTTGTTGCAGAATTATCACCGCAGGCTCCTTTACTAACTTTCAGAAGTAACTCATATCCCGATAATATTCCCGGTGATAATCTTTATGCAGCTAATTATGAGATAAAAAGAAATAATATTCAAAATTATTGCGGAAGGTATAATAGTGTTGTGAGTGCGATAGGAGAGGGGACAGGAATTGGTTCACTTGAAAATTGGAATATTATGCGAGATCATTCAAATTCAACTTCTTCAAACTTGCAATTTATGCAAGTTATACCCGAGTTGGGAATATTAAATCTCTCGGTTCATCATAATGGAAGCCCTGCCTATCAGCACGATCCGATATCTTATGATCTGAATGAATTGTTTTCACCAATTTCTGCAATTAATGAATTTGAAAATAATTCTACTTTCTTGAAAATAAAATTATGCCCAAATCCGGTTCAGTCTGTATTAACAATTCAAGCCGGTTTTGATTTATCAAATTCAATTTATTCAATATATAATCTGATGGGAGAGCGAATTTGTTTTGGAGAGTTAGATGGATTTACAAATCAGATATCAATTGATAGTTTTAAAAGTGGGATATATTTTTTAAAACTAAATTATAACGGAGGCTCTTTTACCGGTAAATTTGTTAAAAATTCTAATTAAACTTCAAATTCTGATAAATATAATGCTATAAAGAAAGCTAAATCGGAAATAGAATAAAAAATATGAAAAAAATATTTAATGTTTTATTAAGCCTATTATTTTTGAGTCAACTACTTATAGCTCAAAACCAAACTACTATCGATAGTTTAAACCTGATTTTGCAAAACGACGATCAAAAATCTTTGGCCATTGAAGAAAAGAAAAATATACACCTTCAATTAGCCGGACTGTATTGGGCCGATTCTCCGGAAACATCCATTGAAAATTACCAAGCAGCTTTACTTCTCGCTAAGGAACAAAGTAATAATGAACAACAAGCAAGTATTTTAAAAAGCATAGGGACGACATATCTTTCAAAAATAAATAATTACGAAAAGGCCATTGAAAATTTAACTAAGGCTCTTAATTTGTATTTTGAAATAAGTGATACAAATGCAGTTGCAGCTTGTTATAATAATATTGGAGTTACTTACAATCGATGGGGGCAATATGATTCGGCTATTCAAAACCATATGAAGCAATTGAAATTGAATGAGGCTATCCTGAACCAAAGTGGTATTTCTTATGCAAATAATAATATTGGGAATATTTATCACAATCTTAAGGAGCACAATAATGCATTAAAATACTATAAAAAAGCTTTGTTAATCTCAAGTCAGGTTTTTGATACTGCTTCAATGGCAAAAACATTAATAAATTTGGGTGCAATTTATCAGGAATTAGATAGCGGCTTTCTTGCTTTGGAATATAATTATCGAGCCCTAAAATTGAATGAAAAAATAAATGACAAACCTAATGTTGCCAACATTTTAAGCAATATGGGTTTCTTGTCAAAAAGTACAGGAGATAATAATTCTGCTCTTGAATATTATGAAAGAGCATTACAAATTAATGAAGAAATTCAAAACAATCTGGGGGCAGCATCAGTATTATTTAATATAGGTGCACTTTATAACGATTTGAAAGAATATAACAAAGCTTATGATTATTTATCACGTGCCCTAAAGATTGCTAAAAGCATTGATTCAAAAAAAGTTCTTAAAGATATTTATAATAGTTTTTATGATTATTATGTAAAAAAAGGAAATCATAAGAAAGCCTTGGAATACTATATTTTACACATTGAACTCAAAGATAGTATTTACACCGAGGAAAGCCGTGCCCAAATCGCCGACATTGAAACTAAATATGAAACTGAAAAAAAAGATCTCCAACTTAAAGAAAACAAAATTGTATTGGAAAAAAATCAATTTGAATTGGAGAAAAACGAATCAGAATTACGGTCACAAAGGATATTGATTTTTGCAGCTTTTTTTATTCTTTTATTGATTATTATTTTCTCCGCTTTATTGCTGCGGCAATTCAATTTGAAAAAGAAAGCAAATATTTTACTTGAACAACAAAATGAGGAAATCAACAAACAAAAAGAGGAAATTTTAAGGCAAGCACGCAAACTTGAAATTACTAATCATGAATTGGAGAAACTTTCAATCGTTGCAAGTGAAACCGACAATGCCATTGTAATAGCAAATTCAATCGGAGAAATTGAATGGGTGAATGACGGGTTTACAAGGTTGTATGGCTATAATCTCGAAGAATATAAACAAACTCAAAATTCAAACTTATTTAAATCAAGTTCTCATCCTGAAATAAAAAATCTTTTTGAAAATGCAGTACGGATGAAAGAATCTGTAATGTATTTATCTCAATTTATTAATAAATTTGGGAAAACCGTTTGGACTCAGACTACATTAACGCCAATTTTCGAGAAAAATAGCAAAGTAAGATTGATTGTTGCAATCGACTCCGATATCACTCAGCTTAAACATGTTGAAGAACAATTAGTGTTGGCAAAGAATGAAGCCGAAAAAGCAAATAAAGTAAAAAGTGAATTTCTCGCAAATATGAGTCATGAAATTAGGACACCGATGAATGCAGTTCTCGGGTTTGCCGATTTGCTTGGAACAACAATTACCGATCATAAACAAAAATCATATGTTGAATCAATTAAGTCGAGTGGAAAAAGCCTAATGACTTTAATTAATGATATTCTTGATCTCTCAAAAATTGAAGCCGGAAAACTTGAAATTCAATATGCTCCATTGAATTTAAAACCTGTTTTAAAAGAAATCGAACAAATATTTTCAATAAAAATTCTGCAAAAAAATCTTGAATTCATTTCTGATTTTGACCCC
>Ga0207996_1002691_pt1 | contig 10420 bp, 9 predicted proteins | sample AntAceMetag02UKG_FD_184773 | JGI IMG/M metagenome (GOLD analysis project Ga0207996, IMG submission 184773) | Saline lake microbial communities from Ace Lake, Antarctica - Antarctic Ace Lake Metagenome 02UKG (SPAdes) (version 2) | ecosystem: Environmental > Aquatic > Non-marine Saline and Alkaline... | reverse complement strand
GTGCTAACTCTTTCTGCAGATAATTCAGCTCATATCGATGTAACGATAAATAATTTTGACGTGATCTTTGAATCTAATATGCCAGATTGGTTCGGTACCGAAGATATTACTTTCTACCTTGATGATAATGTTAATGATTCGGGAAATCGTGATATTGTTAGTCAGATAATATCTGTAATAATTAATTCTGTTAATGATCCTCCTGTAATTATTCTTCCGGATGAATTCGAGTTTGCAGAAGACAGTACTCTAATTGTAGATTTTGAATTTGAATCATACATCAGTGATATTGAGGGTGATGATCTTACTTTATACTCCAGCGGTAATGATAGTATTTTTGTGGATATTGTTGGAACAATTGTAACATTCTCTACTGGTCAAGATTGGTTCGGTAATGAGATGATAACTTTCATTGTTGATGATAACCAGACAGATGCAACAGCTTCGGATTCCGTAGATGTGATTGTAACACCTGTGAATGATTCACCGATATTGAGCATTGTCGGCACATTTGAAGCGGATGAAGACTCAGTATCTCAAACTTATGACTTTGCACCTTTCTGCACTCAAACCTGGGGTGAGACAGATGTGCTCACACTTACAGCAGATAATTCAGAACATATCGATGTAACGATAATTGATTTTGATGTTACCTTCGCATCAAACACTTTAAACTGGTTTGGAAGTGAAGATATAACTTTCTACCTTGATGATAATGTTAATGATGCAGGAAATCGTGATATTGTAAACCAGACGATTTCTGTAACAATTTATCCAATAAATGACCCTCCGTATTTTACTTCTATTCCGGATACTCTTTCGTTGGAGGATGATGTTTATTCTTATACAGTCACAGCATCAGATATTGATGAAGATAGTTTGAGCTTTAATGCCGCTGTAATACCGGAATGGCTCACTTTTGTTTCAGTTATTGGATTACTCACCGGTATCCCAACAAATGACGAAGTTGGATATCACGATATTACTTTAACTGTAACCGATAGTATTGTAGTAAACCCTGTAGAACAATCATTTATTTTACACGTTGAAAACGTCAATGACCCGCCTGTTATTATTCTTCCGGAAAGTTTTTCATTTCAACAGTATAGTTCCTCAACCTATGATTTCACCGAATATGTTTGGGATATAGACAATACTTACGAAGAGCTTTTACTAACCTGGTTGGGTAATGATAATATCGAAATTGCCTTCGACGATTGGTTAATTACATTTTCCTCAAATAATCCTGAATGGACAGGTTTCGAAGAAATAACTTTCACGGTTGATGATGGAGAAAATGTAATAATTTATAGATCATCAAATGAGACCAAATCGTCTCTAAAAAATACAGAGCGAATTCTACAACCCGATAGAGATGAAGTTTCCGATATGGTTACGGTTTTTTGCGAAGAAGTGGAGTCCGAAGAAATCCTGATTCCAACAAAAACTGAACTTTGTGGTAATTATCCCAATCCCTTCAATCCTGAAACCATAATAAGTTTTGGATTGAAAGAAGATTCCCATGTAATCCTCCATATATACAACATTAAAGGACAATTGGTTACAACTTTATTGAATGAGAACTTGCTTGCAGGTTATCATAAAATCTTATGGTCTGGGAAAAATTCAAATGGTGAGCAAGTGGCATCCGGACTTTATCTTTATAGAATGACAACTGAAGATTTTTCAAAGATCAAAAAGATGCTGTTTTTGAAATAGTGTCATGTAACAAGCATGGAAGCAATCTCGAGCTGATTTTGTTTTTTGGTGAATAGCAGTGGATGACATTGTGTCCATAAACTTCGCAAGCTCCATTCGTAGCACACAGAGCGTTAAATGCCATAAATAAGGATTGGTCCAAAATATAAAAAAAACTAAGATAGTTTAAAAAGAAGAAAAATTTAGGGGACTAAATCGAATTTCCACAATCTCTTGTAAAATATTACGATAGAGCAGATTTCCAAGAAAAACGTAAAATATTAAAATTTGTACTATCGAACTCTTACTGGAAGAATAATAAATTAAATATAGAATTTCGTAAGCCCTTTGATTTATTAGTAGTTGTCAAAGATAAGATGAATAAAAAAAGAGCCATCAATTCAGTGATTAATGACTCTTGTCCGATATGGCGGGAGCGACGGGACTTCCCGTCAACTTCGATTGACGGGACGACCTTCTGCGTTTTTGAAATTAATTTCTCAATGTATTTTCTACTTTTACGTTTTTTGATTTCATACTCTCTTTTAACTGCTTCAGACTTGGTTTTATAAACTTCATAATAAATTATTTTCCAAAGAGAACCAGATTTTGTTGATCTGCTTCCACCTGAGTTATGTAGTTCTAATCTGAACTTTAAATTTTCTGTATAACCGGTGTAATATTTGTCTTTTGATTTCGAGTAGATAATATATGTGTAAAACATCTTTAAAATTTAATATCGAATCGAGTAAAAAATGGCGGGAGCGACGGGACTCGCCTTGTATATTCTCACATGATGATAAAGTATTAATATTCAATACATTTAAGATTGCACAGAGCACTTTTCTGTCAGGTACTTCATTCAACTTAAAAAGACTGTTTAGTCTAATTATTAAATAACTCATTTATTAAGAGTAACTTTTTCCCTTATTTGAATTCGATTTCATATTTTTTAGAATACAATTTTTCAAATAATTATTAATTTACCCATCAAATCTCCACCATATATTAAATGAAGGTACTATGATGTTGCTAACATTCTCATATGAGTAGGAATTTAAACCAACTTTCAATCGTAGTTTCTCCCATCCCCAAAGGATAGCACCGCCTGCTCTGGTTCCTTCATACGTGAAATCATATGCAAATTCACCAACGAACTTAGTACGGTGGGATACACTTATCTCCATTCCTATAGAAGTATATGACCCTTGGACAAACCAAATTGGTTCTGCATCTTTGATATCCGCTTCTTCACTATTCCAATACATCGAATATTGACCAGAAAAGTGAAGTTTAAATTTCTCACTCGTTGATAGCGAAAAAGCTCCATAAGGAGACAAAAATGAGTAGTTTGTATCATTTCCAAACGTTTTTAAAACAAAATGATCATATCTCAAACCAGTTGCAAAAGCATATTTTGATGTTGTATATAAGTTCGTTTTAATCTGAATATTTCTATCCTGCAGTAAGAAGAGTAACAAATTAGTTCCCACTTGTAGATGATCAGAAATTCCATAATATACAGAACCTAACCCGATAATAAATTCATTCTTTTTTAACGCAAAAGCTGTTGGCATTCCCATTACATTGAGAATATTTCTATCTTTAAATCCTCTTCTACTGTCAATTCTTTGTAATATCTCTTCTTGATTCTGAAGCATTTGTTTTTGATTTTCTAATAGTTTTTGTTCTGTTTCTGTTGGTTCATCAGCGAGTACAAGTTGTGCAAAAAGGATGATAATTGTAATTAACAGAAATCTTTTCATCATTTTTCCTCCATTGTGGATCATAGTTAAGCTTTTTTCATATTTCATAACTTATTAATATAAAACAAGTTATATTTGTTAAAAACATCTTGACTACCTCCTAACCGGCAAATAAATGTCTTAAGGTCTTACGAGACAATAAATTAAAAGGAGCCAAGATGAACTATAAAAATGTAATTTTACAAAATGAGTTTTCTTTTAAATACTCATTCGATGAAATGAATACTCCGGCTGTTCTGGAGTACTCAAAAATGTTTGAACATCTTGATTTGAGCAGTATTCAGCGTTATCCATACGGAATCGGACCAAACGGTTATGATAATCATTCAATGATAAAAGCTTTTATTGTATATGCATTAGAAGGTTATCGTTCTATTCCCCAACTGATCAGAGAGTTAAAATGCAAACCTTACTTCAGTCGTTATGTTCTCGGATTCGGAGCAACAATCCCTCACAATTCGAAATTCTATCGCTTTATCAATTCCTTTGATGCAGAGATAATCCGCAAATTACTCGCTCAAGTTAACAAGGAAATCTATGCAGATAATCTGCCTCAAAGCATTGCCATCGATTCCAAACCGATAAAAGCAAACACAAAGGAAAACAATCCTAAAGCTTTCAGAAAAAATCTATCCAATAAAAAAGATAAACCGAAGAGAAATGAGGAAGCTACACTTTGTTACTTCTCAAAATCAAATGATGAAAACACACATAAAGAAACCGTTTACTTCTATTGGGGATATCGAATCCATATTATTGTAGATCCCGAAAAAGATAATCCACTAACTTTTATGTTAACTGAAAACAACAAGAAAGATTTTGATGTTGCCATTCCACTTTATTGTAAATTGGCAGAACGCTATCCTGAGTTATATCAGAGCGGATTGTCACAGCTTGCAGATAAAGGATATTATGTAAAAAAGGTATTCAAAGCGTTTTATCTGCTTTTCGATGGTAAATCATTTATTCCCATAAACAAAAAGAATTCTAAAGAAACTCCGATAGAAATACCGACTTGTGTAAAAGAACTCAAAATGAAATATCACAGCAGTTGGTATGAAGAAAAACAGGATCGTTTCAGAGTAAAGTTTGCCTGCCCGATACCGAAGCAAGACTGCGACCACAGGAAAACAAAATACGGTTGCACTAAATATTTCCAAGTCAGAAAACCATTTCCCGGTGAAGTTCAGCAGCACTCTCCGACATTCAAAGAAGCATATCCTAAGAGACAATCTGTTGAAAGAGTAAACGCTTTCCTACAGAATCTGGGTTGGGAAAATCCTAAATGTTATTCAATGAAAGCTATTGAAAACATCATCGGTTTTGCGTTGCTCGGGAAAACACTGAAAACATTTCTCTGATTACAATTACAAAATATTCTTCAGGATGTTGATTTTCAACTCCATAGTTGAACATGCCCAAAATCACATATTCGCTTATAATGAACTTATATTTTTTAATATTTTGTTAATTTTAAACAAATTTAACAGAACAGCATAAAAAAATATTACAGCTATACAAAACTTCTAATAAAAATACTCTATTTTCTGCTAATTATGCAGAACTCATTTAATATCAATTTAGTATCAGACTATATTTTCGCTCGTTACGAAAGTCCTCTTTCGTAATGCATTGCCTGAATTTTGCATTTACTTAAGTACGCTTTTTGTAAGAGATTGTACAATCACATCATTAGTCTTTGCCTTTCTTAGAATATCCAGATTTTCCTCGTTCATCAGGAATTTGGAAATATAAGAAATGGAGAACAAATGCTGAATGTCATCGTGCAGGAGCAGCATAAAAAAGATATTCACAGGTTTGTTATCCGGAGCATCGAATTCGATTTCCATAGCAGACCTGCCAAAAATAATTGAAGGTTTTTTTATTTTTGAGGGATGATGATGGCGAGGATGAAGCAGGGCTACACCTTTGCCAATAGCAGTTGAAACGAGTTCTTCCCTGGCAACAACCACCTGATATAACCAGCGATGATCTTTAATAATCTTCAGATCTTTAGCTTTTTTAGACATTTCAGCGATTGCCTCATATTTATTGTCTGCCTCAAAATCAAGAAAAATGAAGCGTGGTTTAAAATAATCGGAAAACCTGCAAACTGCTTTTGTCAAAGCTAATTGTTCTACCTCTCTATCGTTCAGGTTTGCCAGCCACTCATCGATCTCAATCTTAGAAATCTGAAAAGTATTTCCCTTTTTTACAGCATGGAAAAGCTTGGATTTTATCATCTCCTGGATGACAGAATCTGTAACTCTCAGAAAAGATGCTGCTTGTTTTAATGTAAAAAATTTATCAGCCATAAATATTCCTTATTCCTTTATAAGTATTCGCTCTACTTTTTCAAGTTTTAACATTTTTCTGTCAAGCAGAACAAGTATTTCTTGACATAATTTTTAAATATTTATTGTCAAAATATATGAAGCAGATAATAATTTTAATTTTAGTGCTCTTTTTGGGAGCTTGTAGTTATTCAGTTCATTCAACTGGGTCTCCGCATCTAAAGACAATCGTAATTCTTCCATTCACTAATAATACGACAGAATATAATTTGGAGGAAGATTTATTAAATGAACTTTCAAATCTTTTCATCAATGATGGACGCTTGAAGATCGTCGGCATTTCACCGGATTCTCAGCTCGAAGGTGAAATTCTGGATTACACCGATAAAATCTATACTTATGACGGCTCTACAATCAATGCATACCAGGTGAAAATTTTGTTCAAGATTATTTTTACAGATTTGAAAAAGAACAGCATCCTTTGGCAGAATAATTCCCTGATCCTTTCTGAAACATATTCCGAAACAGATGAATCCAGCGAATTCTCCTCCGAAGCAGAAGCTCAGAATGAAATTATGAAAGACCTCTATGATACGATTATAAAAAATTCTTTAGAGGAGTGGTAGATCGAACTTATTTTTTTATCTATTTATTATGATTTATGTAATTAATAGATAATAAATTCTAAATAAGAAGATGTGTTATGAATCGAAGATATAATGTTATTATACTGCGAGCTTCACAGTTGATTACGATGATGGAGCTGACGCAGACGTCAGCTCCATCGGGCTCAGCTCAGGTGCTGATGTTAACAATTTCCACCTGCGCTGTCCATCATCTCGCTTCAACAGGCGAAAATGCAAGATTTGGAGCAAAAGCTCCAACCTTACATTTTTGCACCTGAGCTGAGTCCGTTAGGTTGCTTTAAATAAATTATAATGAAAAACAAAACAAAAAATTATTTACTACTAATAATGACAATTATTATCATAGTAGTAATTGATAGAATACTGCTTCTCCATTTTGGCCTACCTTTATGGGAATGGGATGCAACGCTTCATTATAAGCATAGGCCAAACATTACTCGATATTGGAAAAGTTTTGGCAATAAACCCATAATAATCAATGAATATGGCCAACATTATGAATCTTTTCCAGCTAAGAAAAAGAAAAAAGAACTAAGGATATTAAACCTCGGTGATTCAATTACAATGGGGCACGGTGTGACTAGGGATGAAACTTATTCAAAATATTTAGAAACTATCTTATCCGATTCACTTAAAAATTATCAGACCGTTCGAGCAATAAATACTGGAGTTCAAGGTTATTCTACGTTTCAAGAGCTAGAATTATTGAAGAGAGATATGATTTTTCAACCAGATATTGTTACAATTGGTTTTTGTCTAAATGATGTTACAGAACCGTTTGTTGTAAATAAAAACCTAGGTGGAACTGGTTTAGATTACCACAAGGTTACGCAAGCACCAAATAAGTATTTAAGTTATTTACTAAACGAAACCGGATTCGGAAGACTAATTCAACAAATAAGAATTAGAAAATTTGATGCCAGACAAGAAAAACTTGCAGAAATATTTGATGTAAAGAAAATGCTAATGAATAGAAATAATCCGAGGTACCAAGCCCAATGGAATTTTACACTTAATGAACTAAGCAAGATTTATTCATTTTGTAAAATTCATAATATAAAAGTGATTCTTCTAATTTTCCCATTTACATTTCAATTTAACGAAAACGATTTGTCTTGGGCACAGAATCTATTAATAAAACACGCCTCTCAAAATGGTGTAACCTATATTAATTTTTTAGAATTATTCGAAAATGATAATGATATTAAAGTAACTAACTTGAATACATATTTTTTGGATGAAGACCATTTTACGCCGTTTGGTCATCAATATGTTGCCGATAAGTTGGGCAGATTAATAATATCTATTTTGAAGGGAACTGCAACCTAAAAAGTGGCTCAAGGCGACAGCGAAATCGCATTCGGCATTTTGCAAATGTTAGTGTTAGTCGTTCCGTTTCGGCAGTTTTGTTCAAGGTTGTTTTGCAATGAAATATTTTTCTAATTATAAAAATCGTTTGACAAGTTCGGCATTGTAGTTTTGGGCTGCGCCTTAGCCACAACGCCGTTATGTGATAAAAAAATATGCCGACTACAACGCCAAGAAATATCAGCAAACATGTTCGCCGTATTTGTCGATGGCTTAGAATCAAAACTGAGCCACAATTCATTAAAGTAATACCTCGTCTGGATACGGGGTTTAGAGATTGCTTTAATGATGTTTCTCGCCATGTTAATGAAAATGGAGATGAAATGAGTAAAAAGACAAAAGTAGGGATCATTATTTGTGATCGGTACCATAATTGTGCTGGCGGAAAATGTTTCCGGGCGATGAAAAACAAAGAAGGAGCATTTAGTGTTTACACGGATACAGAAATAGAATTGGTAGGGTACACCACTTGTGATGGCTGTCCGGGGGCAACATTGAATATGCTGGAGAAGAAATGGTCAAGAATGGAGCAGAAGTAATCCATTTAGCAACGGGTTTCATTGTTGGGTATCCACCCTGTCCATATATTCGAACGTTTACATCTTTTCTCGAAGAGCGTTATGGAGTCAAAGTTGTAGTGGGAACACATCCAATACCACAGAAGTATCTTGAAATGCACACGAAGTTGGGAACCTGGACTGATGCTGAGTGGGAGCCACTCCTTGTACCAACGATGACGGATAAAAATACCAGACTTGCCTACAATTAGCATCAAATGTGATGAATATTATGAAGAAGCTGCCCAACCCTAATTGCACCAGACTTGGCTACGCCAAGGGGGTATGCGGCGCGATTCGCCAACTTTGGATCGGGTATTAAGGATGACTTGGGGCCAGAGTCGCCAAGCTGGTGAATAACCCGTTAGACTTTTTTACAAAATCCTGTTTCATCTTATCCAAAACAAAAATTTTGGTTTTTTAATTTTCCGGCAGGAATTGGTAGCAGAATATTTTTCTATCAACCTGGCAAGTTGAATTACTGTTCATTCTCACCAATTTTGAATTTCAAAACATTATCAAAATAAATTAATTGGAAAATTATTCCCGGATATTTTTCTCGGAAAAATTTATATTTGTATGACTTAAATGATTGAGAAAATATCCCATACAGGAATCATTCTAATGGTAAATTATCCCTTTGTCTGCAATCGCTCTTATAATGCAATTTTATTGGGGGAGCAAAAAGATTTGAATTTAAGTTTCATTCATCATTCCCAAAACAAATCTCCATGAACTCCGTGTTCTCTTCTGTAAATTTTTGCATTTGTTCATTTTGTTCGTTTTTCCCACCGTGGAGTCCTTTCGGGGCGTAGCGTAGCGAAGACTGGTTCGTTGCTAAATTTTCCCTTTTCACTCAAACAACTTCATTTGCAGGTCATCTTTTTCTATTTCAATTTATATTTCTCTGCCAGATGTTTATATTCTTTCAGCGCCGTTTTACCTTTGGCAGTAAGCTCATAAACTCCTCTATCCACCCGTTGGAACCAGCCATAAAAATTTTTCCCGAGAATTGAGAGGGTTTTATCTCCCGTTCCCAGTTTTCTTAGATCTTTGGGTTTGGAAGGTCCTAATTGCCGCAAATAAGCAGCGATCCGGATAGCATTTTGTCGATAAACCGTGACGATTTTGCGTTTGGATGAACCACCGATATTCAGATTTTCTTTTCTCTGTGAAGCTTCCTCCAATAATACTTTCCTCCGTTTTTTAAACTTCTTTCTTCGAAATTCGATAGGATGAAAAACCGTTTCCACTGTATCCAGTTCCACATCCACAAAGATCAAGCCGATCTCCAGTCTGCGAAGAATGTGTTTCACGCCTTTCCACCGTTTTTTCTGAGTTCGGTTGGAAGGTCGAGGAATTGCCACGTAGACAGAATCGGTAATTCTCTGCCTATCTGTAGCCTGAATGAGCAGAGGAATATTCACATTCAATTTCAATTCAATAATGATCAATTCATCGTCTTTGAAGGCTGTGATATCGCAATCTCTTACTTCCGCTCGAACTGTGTAGCCGCTTGCTTCCAGGTGTTTTTTTATAGGTGGGAAAAGATCTGTTTCGTACATTTATTTACAAACCTCCAAACAGTGAATCCTGCGATTTCAAAGCTTTAATATCATCGTTCTGGAACAATGTGATAAAACCTTGCGAACGATTTCTTGCGGAGGAATTCTCTCTCATTAACCTTCGCAATGGTTGAAATTTGACTTACAAACCGTTCCGAAGATTTCGCAATCCTGAAAGAATTTTTGGTGAAATTTCAGGATTTTAGCTCAACCATTCGCAAGGTCTCACTCAAACAACTTCATTTGAAAATCATCTTTCTTTTTTTTCTTCTTATATTCGCTTTTTGAGAATTCGATCAATTCCTTTTCAATTCTGTTCAGAAAAGGACTTCTTGCCGGTTTATATTCTTTTCCCATTAGAAATCTTTTTTTAGCATGAGTAAGATAGAGGTATTTTTTTGCTCTGGTCATTCCCACATAAAGCAGGCGTTTTTCTTCCTCGATATCCGAAACATCAAACAAAGAATACGGCAGCAATCCCTCTTCGCAGCCCACTATGAAAACACATTGAAATTCCAAACCTTT
>Ga0207996_1002689_pt1 | contig 10428 bp, 11 predicted proteins | sample AntAceMetag02UKG_FD_184773 | JGI IMG/M metagenome (GOLD analysis project Ga0207996, IMG submission 184773) | Saline lake microbial communities from Ace Lake, Antarctica - Antarctic Ace Lake Metagenome 02UKG (SPAdes) (version 2) | ecosystem: Environmental > Aquatic > Non-marine Saline and... | reverse complement strand
GAAAATGCAGCTTAAATCACTGATTTTGCACTTATACTTAAATCTATAAAGAACAAGATGTTATGGAATATTATAAAATACCTGAAAGCAGTCGTGATGATAATTCACACTCCTGCGAAACTTAAGTTAATTAATAGCAATTCATCAATAGAAAGCTTTTTCTTTGCAATTGATATTAAAGAACAAAAACATAATCAGAAAATCCATCAAAAATCAAAAGTGTTTATGTTATCAGGTATAAATGATTGTGAGCCACATTTATACAGGCAAATGTCTGGTGTAAAAAAGCAAGTAATAAATAATATCGTTCAGATTGGAGTTGGAAGCTTGGGTTCAAAAATTAATCTCCATCTTGCTCGAAATGGAATTGTCGACTATACACTTGTAGACAACGATATTTTTTTTCCTCATAATAATGCACGTCACGCTATGTTTGGTGGTTTTTTTAATAATAAAGCAAATTTCCAGCAATTGGCACTAATGAGTATTGGTGTTAAATCCAAAGTAATTAAAAAGGATATTAGAAATTGTGCCAACAAAATAACTAATAGTGATTTGATAATTGATTCTACTGCAAGTCTTTCAGTGAGAAATTTTCTAACTAAAACTATGATAAATGGATCAATAATCCATACCTCCCTTTATAACAACTCTAAACTTGCAATTATGCTAACTGAATCTGCAAATAGAAATCCAAGAATAGATGATTTAATGTGTTCAATATATCAATATTGTCTTACTGATGATGATTTAGTTGCTTCTTTTTTCTCGGAGCAAAATATTCGTGCAAGTATTGGACAAGGATGTGGTTCATTGACTACTATTTGTCCTGATTCTCGAATCTCTCTTTGCGCATCAGGAATGTCTTCAAAAATACAGTATTATATTTCCAATGGAATATCAGATAATGGTGAAATACTAATTGGTAATATTTCTGATGATGATATGAGTATAAATTGGAAGCAATTTAAATGTTATAATGTTTATATTCTTTCAGCAAGAAATGATGATGAATTTGAAGTAAGGATATTTGAATCAGTAATTAAGAAAATGAAAAATATTTCTGAAAAATATACACCTGATGAATATGGAGGTGTATTAATAGGAAATATCTCATTTATAAATAGGACAATTACTGTAACCTCTTTGATAGATGCTCCAAAAGATACTAAATCATCAAAATATCTTTTCATTTTAGGAAAAAAAGGATTGACAAATAAAATAAAAAAAGTTGAGAATAAAACCAATGGGCTCATTACATATTTAGGTACTTGGCACAGTCATCCCTTTGGGGGAAGTGCATCGAAGACTGACCAAAACACAAATTATAAAATTTTAATTTTAAGAGATTATGAACCAACCGTTTGCCTTATTTGGACTCCAGAAGGTATTATAAGAGTGTAATTAGTTTAATGAAAAAAAATGATTTGAAGATTTCTTTAGCATTATCAGGTGGTGGTTTTAGAGCTACTCTTTTCCACCTTGGAGTTGTTCATCGTTTAATGGAATTAGGTCTTTTCAAGAATATAAAAACAGTAAGTTCAGCATCCGGTGGTAGTATTCTAAATGGTTTACTTGGCTTGTATTATGATGAAATAAAGGATATAGATGATTTCGATAAATTAATAAACTCCAAGATAAAAAAAATTGTAAGAATAAATATTAGAAACAGATTGATATTATGTTCAATACCATATTTACTTTCAAAATGGAAGTTTTGTAAATTAATGGATAAACACTTATTTGATGATAAAAAACTATCCAATTTATCTAAGAACATGAAGAGTGTTTTTAATGCAACTGATTTAAATTCAGGTATGCGTTGGCGATTTAATAAAAACAATTTTGGAGGTTTTGATCACGGGTATTGTTCAAGTACCGATCAAATTAAAATAAGTGAAGCTGTTTATTCAAGTGCAGCTTTTCCAGGTTTATTATCTCCTTTTGTCATCGTTAAAAAGAAGTTTAAATTCGTGAGAAGCAATAAAGAGGGAGAATATTACAATCCTGAAAAAATTCAATTATTAGATGGTGGAATATATGACAACACAGGATTTGCAGGTTTACGAAAAGAGCTTGAAAATGAAAAACGTTTCGTTATTATTAGTGATGCTATTGAAATATTTGATAAAAAGAAGAAATCCTTCAGTTGGTTTAACCAATTAAGACGAATGGGTTTTATAATTTTAGACATGAAAACCAGAAAGGACAGAACATCGTTGGTAAATAATTTAATTAAATTAAAAAAGGATGATGGTTCCTATAAAAATTCAAAATTAAATGGTATTATCTTCTTAATAAAAAAAGATTGTAATCATTATCGTAATTATGAAGATGATCGTTATTATATTCCACCCACTAAAGATGATATACCAAGTGATATTGGATGGGATGAACATATAGTTTCACAATTAGCTCATATGAGAACTGATTTTGATGTTTTTCATAACATTGAAATTGATTATTTAATGTATCATGGAGCTTCACTATTAGATGTTAATCTGAGAAAATGGCATCCTGCAATTTACAAAGAACTACCGTATATTCCATTGCTGAAACCAGATTATGATGATAAAAAAGTTAGTAAAATCCTTTCACTCTCTCATAAACACTATTTATTAAATTTTATGAGGTATTTGTAATTTTGCATTGGGACAACCCACCCTACAATACGATGTAGTGTTCGCTCTCTGAGCAAATCGATTCATCGACTTTTTTTTTAAAAAATTAAAACCAAATCGATAGTTTTGTGTCTTAATAGGTGAGAAAAGAATTTGAGGAATTATGACAGATAAAGAATTATTGGTGGAATATCTTAATGGGAACATGAATGCCTTCCATACATTCTATGAAAAATATAAAGATTCCTTATACACTTTCCTCAAAAACAGAAGTGAAGAAAATGCTGCTGATCTTTTCCAGGAAACATTTGTCAGGTTTATCGATGCTATCGCAAAAAAGGAAATCAATAAACCCAAATCCTATTTGTTCCAAATCGCCATGAACTTGCTGAGAAATAGAAGCAGGCAAGCAAAGATAATTCTACTCAGCCCGGAATACGATGTTCCGGACCAGGAGACAGAAGAGGAAGATGAGTTTCCTGTTAAAGAAGAAGAACTGAAATTATCGCTTTTAAAATTAGCAAAAGAGAAGCCGGAATTCTACGATGTGCTGCATCTGCATATTTTCGAAAAGATGACCTTTGACCAGATAAGCGATTTGAAACAACAGAACAGGAATACAATTTCTTCGCGCTACAGGTATGCGATCCATTATCTCAGAAAATTGCTTCAGCCAGGTTTGGAATTAGTAAAAGAGGTGTAAAATGTTTAAAAACCAAATATATAAAAAGGCTTTATATCAAGCTCCTGATGAACTGGAAATGAAAATACTCCTGCACGCAGCAGAGAAAATCAATTTTTCAGAAGAGACAGAAAACAACTGGCTGGATTATGCCGGATGGATTCCCTTTTTAGGATTTTTTCTTCTTTTGAAAGATCTGATAAAAGGTAGTAGATTCACCATAAGTCCGGAATTTGGAATATAAAATGAGTTCTGTAAAAATTCAATTTCTAACTCACCCTCGGTCTTCGTCAAGGCTACGCCCTGACAGATCGTTCCCTCTCTTTATCACAAGAGAGGGATGACTTCGATTTCCCCTTCTCTTTGCAAGAGAAGGGGTTAGGGGATGAGTTGAATAATTGGAGTTTCTGCTTTTCCATCAAAGGATTTCCGCTTATAATGAGATTCTTCGTAAGAAAATTCTTCGAAGATTTCCTCAGAAAGACAGTTTTTTTCATTTTGCAGAATCCATGAAATATAAAATTAACGGAGGAAAAAATGAGTAAAAAAGCAAAACACAAAAAATTGATCCCGCTGTTCATAATCGGTGGTATCGGTCTTGTGTTTCTTTTAGGTTGGATCGTGCAGCTTTTATGGAATGCAACGATCAGCGAGATATTCAGTGTGCAAGCAATTACTTTTTGGCAGGCATTAATGCTTATCATCTTGTGTAAGATATTGTTCGAATCGCATTACAATGTAAAGAAACACCACAAATCACAATTTGATAAACACCATGTATTCAAAAAGGAGAATCACTCGGAAGCGGAAGAAAAAGAGGAAGAATAAAACGGGCGAAAGCCCGTTTTTTCGTTGTAGGGTTCGATCTCCGAGCGAACCGGTTTAAATTTTCATGACGAATAATCAGCGTGTTGAGGACAACCCGCCCTACGATTTTTTGCACTCAGATGCTAAGCGAAGATATTCCTCAAGATTTTTTGTGTATTCATTCAGGGCTTCTCTTCCTTTTTCTGTAAGAGAAATTGTTGTTTTAGGTTTTCTGTGTTCAAAGTGTTTTTGCACTTTGATGTATTTTGCTTCTTCCAGTTTCCTTAAATGTGTACTCAAATTTCCATCCGAAACTCCAATCTCTTTTTTCAGAAATGTAAAATTTGCAGTCTCGGATTGGAGAAGCAATATTATGATAGCCAGTCGAACCCGGGAATGAATGACCGAGTCCAGAGCTGCAAATTTACTTTCCATTATTTTTCCTTGCCAGGTTGTATAAATAGATGCCGGGAATAATATTGTTAACAATCAGAAGAATGACAAATACTCCCATAATTGCAAAATAATTTTTTAAAATAAGAAGGATTATACATCCAATCCACCAGAGTATTGCGTTCATTATAGGCATTTTCTGCTTTAAAAAAATTCCCGTTGAAAAATTTGCAGCTCCCATTAACAAACTTACCATTACAAAAACAATGTTCCATTCATAAGCTTTTAAGATGGGGAAGATAAATGCAGCTAATAACAACGCTATCATCAAACCTGCCCACATAGCATTTATACCAAGATCCGGATATTGGATATTGCCTTGTTTCTCATAGATTTTTTTTGAATAGATAATGCTGGCAATTACTCCCACAATACTAAAAAACGCCCAGGAGTATCCAATCAGATGGTACAATTGAGTTTTGATAAAAACGTACATTGCTACGATCGCAAGAGAAATAAGAATTCCCCACAAAAGATGATAAAAACCGGTGTAACATTGCCTTTCCTTTGTTTTCTCGATCATGTCTTTGATTACTTCTAAAGCTTGTTCATTGGTTAATTGCTCCATACTTCCTCCTTTTTTTAATTAAATTGAAGTACTTTGTATTACAAAGCTATTTTTTATACAAAGGTTTTCCTGTCAAATTATTTTTTTGGAAAGGTGGGAAGGCAATGCTGTTTTTACCGATCTTACTCCTTACGAACTTTCCAGTTCGTAAGACAATAACTTCAGCAGCTTCTGCTGCTAAGAATGCGAAGTAGAAACTTCGTCCGTTATTACATTCCCAACTGGAGAGGTGGGAATGAGTAGAATCATTCTGTTCGCTATCGCACGCTCTATGTTCAAAAGTGAACATAATAATTTCTTTCGGGTTTTCGTTACTTTCTAATTTACTTACAGTTACCAGCTTGGAATGTAAGTTGCTTTTTAAAACAGGTATATAAATTTTAGGGGGAGTTGAAAAATGAATTTATTGAAAGCAAGGTCTCAATTATTCAAAGCAGCAGTTATTATTTTCTTAGCTGTTTTATCGACCAGCAACTTACTTTGGGCAGAGGGTGAAGATAATAAGATAGTTATCGGTGAGCAACTGACGCTAGAATCTGAAATCCTGAATGAAGCAAGGCAGATACAGGTTTACTTGCCTGCCGGGTATGAGGGTGCAAGTGCTAAATATCCCGTACTTTATCTTTTGGATGGAGGATATCATTTTCATCATGTTACAGGGATTGTACAATTTCTATCTTCGCAGGGATTAATACCGCAGACGATAGTAGTTGCCATCAAGAATGTTGATCGAAACAGGGATTTTTTACCTACTCATATTGAAAAAGCTCCAACTTCTGGTGGCGCTGAAAAATTTCTTACATTTATCACAAATGAATTGATCCCATATATTGAAGACAATTACAGAACGCAGCCTTATCGTATTCTGGTAGGACATTCATTTGGTGGAACGTTTACTACTTATACTTTCTTAGAAAAACCGGGTACTTTTAATTCATATTTTGCTATTAGTCCGTATTTGCATTGGGATGAACAATGGCTGATAACGCAAGCTGAAACCGCTTTGAAACCAAGTTATATTAAGAATAAATATTTTTACATGACGCTGGGGGATGAGCCGCCATATATTCCTGCCATAGATAAGTTTACTTCCCTAATCGAAACTAAAGCACCAGAAAATTTGGAATTTACCTATACACATATGATAGAAGAAACACATGGCTCAATTCCTCATTTAAGTATTTATCATGGTCTGGAGAAGTTATATGATGGCTGGGCTTTAAAAAAAGAAAAATATGAAGAAGGACTGGCAGCTATCAATAACCATTATAAAGATATTTCTGAAAAATATAACTATGATATCCAAACACCGGAATATGTTATCAACTTGTTAGGATATAATTATCTGAATAAAAAAGAATTTGAGAAAGCGATCGAAGTTTTCCAGGAAAATATAAAGAGATTTCCCGCATCGGCTAATGTTTACGACAGCCTGGGTGAAGCTTATGAGAATAATGAACAATTTGAACTGGCAAAAGAGAACTATGCAAAAGCCTGCGAATTAGTTGAGGAAGATGATCCTAATTTGAAAGTTTTTAAAGAAAATCTGAAAAGAATGCAAAAACTATAGCAGATTGATCTTGAAGGGAAATACCACTGAAACGGGCGAAAGCCCGTTTTTTTTTTGTGGATTTTCTCCCTGATGAATCACATTTTTACCTTGACATCAAAATCTCTTTCACGCAAATTACACACCGTGTATAGAAAGGAAACGCTAAGTAACTTTGGGGAGATGTTTTAGTGTCGAGAAAAGAGAGAGAACAACAGCAGCGCAGGCAGGATATAGTGGATGCTGCTGAAAGACTTTTCCTGCAAAAAGGTTTTGCCCATGTTACAATGGAGCAGATAGCAAAGGAATCCGAATTCACCCGCAAGACGCTTTATTCCTATTTCAAGAACAGGGAAGACCTGTTCACTGTAGTTTTCCTGAAGATATCCAAGATCCGCTGGGCAATTCTAAAAGAAGCAATTGAAAAGAAAGAGAGCGGTTACAACAAATTGTGGGCTTTTGGTGATGCCTATTATCATTTTGCAGTGCAGTATCCGGAGTATTTCAGGATGGGGGTGTACCTGGATCATAACGGTATGGATTTTGAAAAAATCAGTACAGAGGTTTCTGAAGAATTTTGTATTTATAGAAATATGGCATTGGATGATCTCAGATCTGCGTACAAAGTTGGTCAACAAGATGGTTCTTTACGTGAAGATATTAATATTAATATCAATATTACACATCTTTGTTTGAGTCTGCGTACAATGTTAAACGAAATTGTATTAGGTTACGAGAAAAAGGAATTTTATTATGAATACCTTGAATTGTTCTTATCGTCTCTAAAATCAAAAAAATAAAAAAGTCCTGTTTCTGGCGGGGAATAGGATGTTTATAAAAAGGATTGAAAAAATTAAATGATCCGACATTCACGACTACTTGTTCATAATTGTCCAGGAACTGCATGATTTTCCAATCCGAAAAATAAAAAAAAGGAGAGAAACATGAAGACAAAAGTATTTGTTTCAGTTTTATTTTTATTACCGCTTTTTATCCTGGCACAGAATCTGCTGGATATGCCGGAAGGAATTTCCTATGATTATGAAGGAAACCGCTTTTTCGTTTCCTGCTGGGATGGACATAATGTGATAGCGATCACGGATGAAGGAGTGCAAAGTGTTTTTGCTAATTATCTTTCTCATTGTGCAAATAACTTAATTTATAATGATGTATTGTATGTAACTTATGGAAATCATGTAAAGGGATTCGCGCTCGTTGACGGAAGCGAAGTTTTTTCCATATATCTTAGTGGTGCACAAGATGCTGATGGTTTAGCTGTGGCTAATGATGGTTTTTTGTATGTATTAACTCATAATGCCAAAATTTTCAAAATCAATATTGCTGAAGTTAGTTCTGAATTGTTTGTGAATGGTGGTATTGGCTCCTTTCCTCAAGATATGATTTATGATGAACCTCACGATCGGTTGCTGGTTTGTTCATATCAATCGAACTGTTCTATTTACGGAGTAAATCTGCCGGACGGAGATGTTTCGATCGTGGCAAATACAACCTTGAATAACCTCGATGGTTTGACCGTGGATGGAGATGGAAATTATTATATTGCCAGTTGGGGAACGAATTCTGTGTATCGTTTTGATAGCGAATTTATTGATCCTCCCGAATTGGTTTCCAGCGGACATAATGGACCTTCCGGTATCGAGATAAACATCGAAGACAACCTTCTTTATGTTTCGAATTTCTATACTGATATTATCGATATGGTTTCGTTGCCGTCTTCTTCCACAGACCAGGGAAGCTTGATGAAGCCCTCAATAAAACTTCATAAGAACTTCCCAAATCCTTTTAATCCGGAAACAACAATTTATTTCTCAACCACAGAGCTCATTGAGAATACGGAGATTTCAATTTATAATCTTAGAGGACAGAAGGTGAAACAGTTTTCAGAACTCAGAAATCAGACATCAGTTATTTGGGATGGAAAGGATAAAAATGCAAAGCAGGTTTCATCGGGAATATATTTTTTTAGATTAAAATCAGGAGAACAATCACATACAAGGAAAATGATCCTGATGAAATAAGCTCAAGTGTCCAGCCATGGAAACACATTTGACTGAAACTTAAAAAAAAATAGAAACGATAAATTAACGATTCGATCATTTAATAAAGATAGAATCGACTTTTACTCAGGGAGGGTAAATAAATGAAAAAATTATTTTTTTTCTCAGGTATACTCATACTCGCAGCAAGCAGTTTTGCCCAGATAGATTTTATACAACATGACATCACAACTAATTTTCCATTAGCTTTATATGCTTATCCTGAAGATATTGATGGTGATGGTGATATGGATTTTGTTGGCACCTCAGCACAAAATAACGAAGTTAGCTGGTGGGAGAATGATGGATCTCAGGATTTTACTCAGCATTTCGTCTCAAATAATCTGGGCTGGGGGCGAACGGTTATTGCAGTAGATATTGATGATGATGAAGATATAGATTTTCTGGGTGCTGGTTGGAATCCTGGAATTATTATCTGGTGGGAAAATGATGGAGACCAAAGTTTTTCCGAATTTGTAATCGATAACACTTTTTCGGGTGCTCATACTGTTGCTATTGGAGATATGGACAATGATGGTGATATTGATGTGCTGTGCTCTGCGTATAGAACATCCTCTGGTGAAATTGCTTGGTGGGAAAACGATGGCAATGAAAATTTTATCACAAAACACACCATAAATGATATGAGTGATAGAAATGCGTGTGTTTATGCAATAGACGTGAATAATGACGGGCACATGGACGTAGTGGGATGTGGATATGGTCAGGGAGATGTTTCGTGGTGGGAAAATAACGGAGAACAAGAATTTACAGAACATGTAATTGGAACAGACTTTGCCGGCGCACACTGGATACATGCAGAAGATATTGATGGTGACGGGGATAATGATATTGTCGGAGCAGCTTATATTGCCGGAAAAGTCACTTGGTGGGAAAATTTAGGTGATGAAACGTTTAACGAACACTTGATTGATAACACCTGGAACGGAACTGCATGGGTATTCATAAATGACCTGGATAATGACAACGATAAGGATATAATTGCCGTTGCGGAAATTTCAGACGCCATTTTGTTGTGGGAAAACGATGGAAATGAAAATTTTACTGTAGATCCTGTAGTAACCTCTTATTCAGGAGCTTTTTCAGCTTATCCGGCAGACATGGATAATGATTACGATATGGATATCCTTGCATCAGCTTCTTCAAGCAACAGAATATCATGGTTTGAAAGTAATCAATATCGAGTAATTTTTGAAGCAAATCCTTTTTCCGGTCATGCACCGCTGGAAGTACAATTTACCGATTTATCTAATTTTATTGAACCAGTCATTTCCTGGTCGTGGGATTTTGATAATGATGGCGTAATAGATTCTAATACTGAAAATCCTGTTTGGATTTATGAAGAACCCGACACATACTCGGTTAGTCTCGAAGTATCTACAGATACTTTTACTCGAACCTTACTCAAAGAAGATTACATCACTGTTTTTGCAGGTGAGAGCGGGCTTTTCTTTGACGGGAGTGATAGTTACGTGTTATGTCCCTCTTCTCCTTCTTTGAATCTCACCGAAGCATTTACCATAGAAGCGTGGATCAATCCCATAGGTTGGGGAGAGAATTCAGCGTTTGGGTTTGGCAGGATAATTGATAAGCAGCGTTTTCTGTTCCTCTTGACTGATTCCAATCCTGTATTAAATGATTATAGTATTTGTTTATGGCTATTTCATGAA